>JGI24021J15306_10000201_pt1 | contig 36894 bp, 23 predicted proteins | sample Ectturendosymbi1_FD_15306 | JGI IMG/M metagenome (IMG submission 15306)
ACGTGTTGGTCACCCCTGGCGTAGGTGATGCAGACGTTTGCGAAGTTGGCCCTCCACATAGGTGTTCCGAAGGCAAGGCAGACCAAGACGAGACTTGCGTCTTCTCTTCCATGTCAGAACGGACTTGGGAGACTGTACCGCAGCTTTCTTTACACCGTAAGCCGGGCAAGAAGGTTACAATACCAATTTACAAGGTCTTGAGGAGACCCAGCTGAGAGTCAAACTCCAGACTTTCCAGCACCACGGTGCGGAAACATTTTTACGTCAGGAAGATAGGTTGTGATAGAAAAAATGCGAATATGAGAACTGCATTCAATTGGAGCAACTAATGCTTTAAATTTCATGTAAAAAATTATTACACTGTCAACAAAACTCCAGGATAAGACATCGAAAAGTGAAACGTTAAAAGTTTAAGTAAGAGATGATGTGCTACAAGCCGAAACAAACTAGTGTGAACTTTTGCTCAGGCGAGGTAAACGCAAGGTACATGCCAGTCGCTCAAGGCAGAGATGAAGGATTTTTAATTGTGTCATTGTTTGTGAAACAAATGGGTAAGCAATTTTATTTTCTAATCCATTGCTGTTGCGTACCGAAAAAATCGCAACATTTATTTTGCTCATGCGCGTTGGGAGGGTGGTCTTAAAAATTTGAAAGGGTTGGCTGCGGCTCACAGTAAGTTTGCAATTGCTGGACCAGTGACGCACGTGGAGTGTTCTGCTTCAACAGTGCCTGGGGAAATAACAGTTGTTTTGGAACGCTCACCTAAACCAAGCGCGTAGCAACTGTTTGCACCGTGGAGAATGCCCTCGACGTTTTGCTTTCTTTGTGATATGGCCGTCTCTTTTGGGCAGAACATAATTCTCGATTCGACTTTCCCGTCCAATGTTCGGTTCTTCTGCTCAAAATAGACTGCATTGGCTATTTTCCGAGATTTTGTCGAGGTGGATTTTCCTGGTACTTTTACTGAGAAACGGCGCCGTTTTTTGATAAGAATTCCTGCGAACAGATCAAGCCTCTTGTGGAAAAGGATCATTAACATCAATCTAACGGTTACATCACCGCTGAATGAAAACAGCTGCTTCAACGCACGTCTTCAAAGCGGGCATGTCTTACATAGCCTGTCAACCGGTTTTCGTGAATCCGTATTTTGCATTGCTTTGACTTTCAGTGTACCGACCTGAATGCAGCAGAAAATTGACACTGAAAGTTCATTGTGCAAATTTTCCGCGGTAATTTCGCGTCGTGAACGTTTATGGCGCTGACGTTTCCAACTTCAACGCCAAAACACGGTTTTACGGTTTTGATTTGAAAACGTACTCGGCAAAGATTTCTTTGACCCTTACCGTGGTGACCTCCGTGCGTGGACCATCTGGTTCACTGAAGCGTCGCATTGTACCTTGGTTCACTGTTTGCGAGCTGTTACGATCAGAAGCACTGAAAAGCTAATCTACTTCTTCAAGACAGTTAGAAATACGAGATTCAGGTGAAGTTTGTAATGAACGACTGTTTCTGCTTCAAACGATGGTATCAGGGTTATAGTAGTCAAATTAATGAGATCAGGTATGTGATAACAGATCAAGTCAATCGTTAATGCTTTTCGGAATACAATCAACAGGAATCAATTACTGTAGCATCGATGAAAGGAAGTTTAGGTCCCCATCTGAGCAACGGTTTCAAAAACTTTGTACGACGAACTGGAAATTATACGTCACTAACTGCCAAGCGCTGTTTTATGCTTTCGTTCAGCTCAAGGTTATCAGTAACTGTAATGGTAATTGAACGGCGCAACCTTAAGAGAGCGATAAACAATAAAGGTTTTCCTGAAACAAAACGACATCATTTGAGGAGATCCCAGCCATGAATTTAGATTTGGAGTCATAAGAACTCTGTCATGAGCAAGCGGTGTTACTCAAAGAAGCTTCGCATTCTCCATGTGAAATAGCGAATACGCCACCCGACGTTCCTGATGACATTTGTAAGTGAACACCAGTTATGTTAACCGACGTTACAGTTGATCCATGAAGGCTCAGGTATCCGTTTGTTTCTCTTCCCTGCTGGAAGTAGGGATTGCGCGCATCGAAGGTAATCGATAAGTTGTGTCGACGCTTCGCTAAAGCAACCAACGAACCTGCAAAGGGCGCTTAAAGCGTTTGCCATTCGTTTTCGATTGTCGCCGATGAGTCACTGGATAGAAGTATAGCGCTGTGGAACAACATACCTCTTAGTTTTCTCTGAATCCTTGTCAACAATTGGCGAAATCCAGGCCTCGGTTTTTGTACAGCAAGCGAAGAGCATAATAGGTCAAAGCTAGAGAGGTATACCGGTCTTGACCGAGCAAGAGTGGAAAGCTGTTTTAAGAAACCTGAAGCAAATTTGTCGGCAATATTTAAAACACCGATTGTTTGATTGATTAAATTATTTGGTTCTTCAGAAGAGACCTGAAACTTAACGCCAGACGACGTTATGCGATTATCCGCTACTCTGCGAAAACGGATTTCCATTTGTCTAAGCATCATTTCAAAATTTTTCTTAAATACTTTTTGAAAAAGCAGAAACTCAATTCTGCAGATAAACTATCCTCAAAAAACTTTTCTCTGTTTTTAATCAGATGCGTTGCGAATTAGCTGTTTAAAATTTGTTGAGGTAATTAAGAAGTATTTGCGCTTTGTCATTAAACGAATGATGACTTTCTCTTGCATTTGCAACTCGATGTGGCTTGCACCGCAAAGCTGTCACTTCTACTACAATAAGTGGCAAATGTCACAGTTCGAGATCAGACGAGATTCCAGGCAGTGCTTGTAGCGATCAGGCGATTGATAAAGGATTTTCAAAGCAATTTGCTGCGCACTAGAAAACGTATATTTCGTGTTTAAACAAGGATAATGTGGCAAAGCAATTGGAAAACGATGTTAAGAGCGAAATGAGCTTTTTGAACAGTCAGCGTAAGTTATTGTTTCAGAAGAGAGGAAAACAACAATAGAGCAAAGGCAGAAAAGTTTGCTTTGGAAGAAATCCAATGACGTGTCAGTTTCAATGGTAGCTGTCAGGGAGTTTTGTAATATATCAACGAAAAATTGCTGTGCAGCCGACGCCGCTTTTGTCAGAAAAAACGTTAATCCCTTCTCAACGAAAGGCCATTTCTCTAAACTTCTGTAAGGTTTAGATTCATAGAAGTAAATTTGACATCCATTCAAAACTTCCTACTAATTTCGTTTTGAAGGTATCTCTGCAATGCCAAATTTACCTTCATTACTGCCTCAGTTTTCTAGTTTCCTGAAATCTTATCAAAACATCTTTGCCTTTAAAGCGCTGTTACATCTTTTCAGCAAAATCGCGTGGAACGCATATTTACTCTTGCTATGTTGTAGCGATAACGTTGATGCATTTGCCATCAATCGCTGGGGGCTCGGAACGAACAGTGAGTTCGTTGTATTTTGTTTCCGCAAAATAACTCGTCTAATCGAAAATGCTGATTGGCAGCAGATGCGGTGAGGGCGGCGATCGTTCACTGTTCCGCCTCTCATTCGAAAGGTTAGATCAGAGGTGCACAACATGCGGCCTTTTTAAAAAATATATGCGGCTGTCGTGCACGTGTGTTCAAAATACAAGTTAAAGCGACAGTAAAAACTGTTTTTTAACTGTACCAGGTACTTAGCGGAATGACAGCCAAATGGACGGGTGGGAGCAGGCTAGGGCCAGTGTGTGGCAGCAGAACAGAAGCAATTAAAAAATGAAAATATCTGGAACTCACTGGCGGTCGTAATTCACAAAAATAAAGGGATGCAGCCGGCAATAGCGAGTTTGTGCACAGGGCTGTGGAACCGGATCCGGAGCCCAAGCAGTTGTGGATGGGTTGGAGTCGGAGGCTGAAATTTAGGTTCTGGTTCCACAGACATAATTAGTGGGGCAAGCGAGTTGTACACACAATGCAATGTTTTTTAGTTTTCAATGGTCCGAATCATTCTGGAGCAGGAGCCAGAAACTTCCAGATGTTTCCTGTCAGTTCCGGCTCCACAGCCCTGCTTGTGCACACCTGGGTTAGACGATCGATCCACGGTGAAACGTGAGCTGTAAATCATTGTTGCTTTCCACGTCTACACTCAACTGTCCGGGCAAAAAGATGACTGACGCTGCCCTCCACCGTCAATTGACGTCACCCGAATAGTTGACGTTACCCGCAGAGCAACATCACCATCAATTGACGTCACCCGAATAGAAACAAAAATCAGTTTCTTTAGGCTGCACCGAAATATATAAAAAAAAGTCAATAAACGTTATGTAGGATGTTTTTATAGCGACACTTGAAATGACCGAAAGGCTTTGAAACCATTGATGTCACTAAAAACTTTGCTGCCAGGAGCTTTCCCAATAACTTCAGGTTCATATACTATGGACGCTTCGCACTGGATCTTTGCATTGCACGAAGGTCACTTGTGCGTTCATTTTTCATTCTAACGAAATGTCTTTACATCGCTTGTGAGGAAGATCGTGGCATCTGCTGAAATCCGGGCGTGGAAACCTCGAAAAATGCGGTGACAACGCACATGTAATTGATGGTATTCCGCTGGTTTGTTTCTTCAAACGTTTCGCGGCAAAACTTTAGCTACCTGCACGTAACAACCACGGGGAGTCACATTTCTTTCAAAACGAAGAAAGTATTAAACAACAAAAAACGAAACCTCGTCGTTATTCAGCAGGAACTGTTGTTTTTAACTTAGCGTCTTGAATTTACGTGTTCCGACCTGCTATTTACACGAATACTTGGCTTCGGTTAAATTCAGTCAGAGTCGATGGAAACGTTCTCACGCAATTAGACTGATGCTTCGCATGAACTTGTTTGGTCCGCAGTTGTGGAGACAAGAAAACACGAAGCTCTCTGGTCGCCATTTTTGAATGTTGAGGGTCGGCACACGCCGCACAGAACGCGTGAAAAGGCTTGTTCCAATTATTGTCCATTCAATATAAAAAAATTCCTTCAGTTAAGCCAACAGCTTTAGGCATTAGACTATTGACAGAATGCCAATGGCACGCTCGCGTAACGAGTTGTTTTCAAATTCGATTTCAAATAAAATCCATTAAGCAATCAGTGTTGCTCATCTGAGTGATTATGGAGGCAATGAGTTATCAACGTCACGGCTTACTAGCAATATTCTCGCCGAAACTAACTAACACAATGGCAGGATGGGAGCAATTCGATCAGCAGCAAAAAGGATGTCTGTCATTTTTGCATTGATCGAAAGCTGTAAGACGAGCAGCTGGTCGTTTCCTCAAAAACCTGAATAAACGTGCTCTTTGCAACTCTGGTTTATATGGAAAAAAACGACGGAAATGACCGATTCACAATTTTCTCGCCTGGAGATGAGTTTGTGATGAAATGACAGATTGCAGACTTTTTACCTAGCTTTAGTATATGCAGCGTTACAACAGTAAATTGTAGCAATTTAAAAACGTCGTTTGTTTGTTTGTAGAAAAAAGGTCAACACAAAACTGGTCAGGATCTGTTGGAAGTAGCCCTTTCTCAGCAAAGGATGAACCACTTGCATGTTTGGATTTTTACAGAAAATGTATTTCACTTTCGGAGCACAGGCGTCTCATGCTCAGTGAAGCATAGTATGCTCAGTGAAGCATAGAAAGATTTTGCACATAGAGTCTGTACTAGGGTTATCATATTTAAAGAGGCAAAATTCCTGGTAGTCTCAATGGCTGCTTTTCGCGGCAGCAAACAGGAGCGACACAGCAATTTTTCAGTATATTCTCACAGGTACAACTACGGATTCACCTCAAAGTAGCATCATTATTACACAAAAATGATATCAAAGATTTGTTACACAAAAAGCTACAAGCGATAATATACAAGAAAAGCATGTTGTTTCTCTCCCAGTCATGACTACTTCATATTTGCAGAGGGTGTACTGATAAAATCCTTTTAACCTGTCAAAATTCCGGACATTAGAGCATTTAAAAAATTATTTCCGGACACAAATTTAGTACTGAAATTCCGGACATGTCCGGGAAATTCCGGACGTATGGCAGCCCTGGTCTGTACTCAATTCCAGGAGTGCACTACCTTTTCGCTATTGTCAGCCGCATCGCGATTATTTTTACGAATTACAGCCGCCAGTGAGCCCAAGATATTTTTATTTTTTTGCATTTCTTCTGTTTCAACACACTGAGCCTAACCGTCTTCCGCAAGTCTGTTTGGCCGTCCTTCTGCTAACTATCCGCATACGGTAGACAAGAGTTTTTATTAATGCACGACCACCAAAACTTATATTTACATGTTCACGGCCACATACATTTTTATCGAAGACTGCGTGCGGCCGTACGATCGCAGGTTGTGCGCCCTGCTCTATATTACCAATGCTGTACCCGGTCACTATCACTTTTACTTAAAAAAAAACACAGCGTACCGCTTTTACTTAAAAAAACACCAATCAAGTTGCAGCTTGCGTTACAGCTTGCTGGAGCGTGCGAAGAATTGAGAGATTAGTTTACAGAATTAAAAGATCAATTTGCTTTTGCTGGACTTGTTTCCAGCTTTAATAACTTCAAACAACGATCATCAACCAAAATGTTAACGGGATGCATTTTAACTCGAGTCGACATTCTGAAACTCTGAGAGCGAAAACAAGTAATGCAACCGCCGGAAGGAATTTTTACTCTGCATGCCAAAAATGGAAACCATGATGGAGCGGCCAAGCTGATAATTATCTTTTTCTGCTGATCGGCCGGACTTCTCCGGACATCCGTTGTGTCTGAGCAGTAAATACGTTGTCGGCAGCCCAAAAATTTACTCCTGTTTCACGAACATCTTTTCTTGGCAAAATCAAACACGCGTTGCCTGACGGCGTGTTTCTCCTCATGATGTTACCCATAAAAGATTCGTCATTTTAACGGTGGTCTGTTTTCGAGGCCGTTAAAACTTCAACCAAACCATCTCATTTCCTGCGCTCGTGGTTTTGGACTAGACCCGCTCAAAATTCTCTTATTTTTTCAAACGTAAGGTCAAGCGCGTTTAGTGTTTGCAGCTGCGGAACGACTGGGTGTGGTCGATTTAATTCCAATCTTTTTAATAAGATGACCGTTGCTTAAACACATTATGCACACCAAATCAGTGGTCTGAAGCAGCGAAGATGACACCTCGGTTTCGAGTTCAAAACAACACGATGTATCGACTTCTTCGTCAGTGTTTGCAACTCGGTCGCAAACTCAACCAGTCGCCAGCATGTAAGGTTACAAATGATTACTGGTTGGAAAGCGGCTTCGAAATCAACGCAATTTACAGCCGATTTTCCCGTTTGCCGAGGGATTAGCCGGAAAGCTTGAGAGATGAAACGGTGATTCATGTCCAAGTGCTTTGTCGCGAAATAACGACTGTACATGGAATGTGTGTCGCTTGAGATAAGGTCAATTTTTCGCCGTATAACTGCTGGCTGTGTTCCGTTTCGAAGAAGCGTCTTTTCCTTAAACAAAAATCACTGTTTACGTGTAAAGTTGGAGCTTAATTGCGTTTTTCGGAATGCTCTGCGCTCTTGAGCTGGACTTCAAGTGTCGTGTTGCTCACATCACACTCAGCACCTAACGCTTTACGCATGTTAAACGTGTGGCTACGGTTCGGGCGCTCTCTTAGCCGCAAAAGTTGCCTATGTCCTGTTAATTTCGTGCGTTTACACATGCGCAAGTGATACTGGGCTTGTTTTCTACAAATGGCCGTATGCTTACGGAGTCTCTACAGCTGAGCACCTTATTGGGTAACGACACATAAATCTTGGACAGTTAAACATTACCACTCATCTTTACGCATTGTGGATCAAAGCGGCTTTGTGGAGTCAAAGTTCNACATCTACATTCATGCCCCTACACCCTTAATTCTCTGATGGAAAGGGTGTGAATGAAATTTCTAATTTGAACAAACCTAAAACCGTCTCGCTCGCTTTTGTTAGTTTCGCAAAAGCGTTCTTTCATTCCTCACGAAGGTTCGATTTGTGGTTACGCGAGTTAAAACGATTTACTTACGCACGTGATTACAATGACAATTAACCCAAGGTCTTGTTTCTTTTCCCGAAAATAAGTTGGAACGCATCCGCGATTCAATGCAGGTCATGCACACATGAGCGAACCTCTGCGGCGACACGTGTCCGCAGTGTGCAAATTTACCCGAACCAGGAATCAAAAAGTTGTTGTCGACTGCAATGGCTAGCAGTGGCGGAATAGTTTGGCCACACTTTTGTTGGAACGGAACGCCCTGACAATACTGTAAATTGTACGTTACATGGAGATATCGTCCTGCTGATATCTCCTGTTGCCGACTTCATAACAGAATTGACCTCGGTCATACTGTGTTTTTGATGTAGTTGTTGAATGAAAAACTGATACCACACTGTCAATATATTGCAATTATACCGAGTTGTACTCAAATTATGAAGTTCCAGAGGCACGTGCTACCGACCTTTGGACCCAGTAATATTGTACGTCTTGGGACACCTAAAGTGTAATCCACTTCGTGTCAGGGCCTTGTGTATCCGGTACGAAACCGCATCTTCTAATTTCACTGCTCTGAAGCGTCACTGGATGTACACAGCTGGGTTTTCGTAAAATGCGGTTGATATAAGTCGGAACGACTACACGTATTCGCAAAACGCTAACTTCGACACTTGCAACTGAGGAGCAAGGCGTTGATTCCACGACTGGGTCCTGTTTTGCTAAGTGCTCGTTTCGTGAAACCTCCGTACCAAATGCGGCCTGACACAAATAGTTAATATACTACAAATGGTTGCAACTGTCAAACGTGTTCTTGGTTGAGTTACGAATTTTTGTTTTTTTAATTTGACCTTCATACACAGCTTCCAGATTCGAAAGATTGGTTTTCAAAGTGTGGACTGAAGTGCAAACACTTGATCTTTCTATTGATTTACGGACGGAAACACGGAATAATCCTATTGGTGGCTCGACAAATGATTCCGTTTCGTAACGCTAGAAAAAAGAAAAGCGGTTCGTGATCTACGCGCTGCGGCAGTCATGGTTATTATCATTGTGAAAACGCAGTCACATCAGCAGTTATTAGGTTTGAGCCTCAAAAGTCCCGTTCATGAACGCAGTGCAAGGAACCCCTTGAGGTTACATCGCAGTTGTGTTAAACCGGTTATGGTCAGTGGTGTCAAAGAGGTGGCCAGTTGCTTCGCTAGCTGCGTTGCTGACTCTTCGCTCGGGCCTGGTCGAAGCAAGTCGCCCGAACGTACTGGAGGCCTTCTGGGGTGGTATCAAAGCGAAGGGACTTGTTGACGTGTTATTTTGCTCATTATGCTGTCGCGTGACAGTAGTCCGCTGGGGCCTGCCAGCGTCAGGAAAACCACTGTGTGCGCGAATGGGGATCCCCATTGCTTTCCGGTAACTGGGCCTAAGACAAACTGCCAGCAGGAACAAGTTGGTTTCAGTATCAATAACGCTTTGGAAAAAGCTTGTAGCACTTGATAAAGTGCGGTAGCCCGTTAAATGAGTTTCGATTTTTGTGAAACGCGCGGGAATGCCAACGTCACAAAAGGTTTTCCAGTAAATGAGAGGCAGGACTTAAGACGAGTCTTCACCCACCACGACTGATGTGAAGATAACTTTGTTTGGTTTTTGCATTTACTTTAAGTTAAAGGCAAGTCAAGAGCAGAATACTAGCTTGAGTAGCATTGGTACAATCAAATTGCTGTCGCCGCAATATTGGTACATTCAAAATCCTTTGTGGTTGTCACCGAAAGTTTAGGAAAAAATGCTGAGGATTCAGGAAGCCGAGATGCACTCGAATCGCCCCGGTCGGTTGCTGTGGTAATGGGAATGCATAAACAAAAAGGTTGCTGTGGTAATGGGAATGCATAAACAAAAAGGTTGCTGTGCAGGTGCTTCTTCCTCTTTGGGTTATATCCGCTGCTTCAAGCTGATTGAATTCTCATACAAGCACTCTATTGGTAACTTATTTCTGACGCGAGATGTCTTTTAGCTACCAAGTGCTAGTATATTTTCATTGTGACATCACAATGCTTGCACGTGTTATTCTTGTTGTGCAATGCAGCAGCAAGCTCGCAGTTGTGGTCTCTGAATTTGACCTTTCAAAAAAACTTGGACCTCAAATTTGAAAAGTGGTTTGGTAAGGCAGGTCGTCGAAGGTATGTGTTTCTTTAGCGGATAACATTTGGGTTGTCGCTATAAAAGGTTGATACACTGCTAGATGATTAAGCTTACCTTGCATTTGAAAGCGTGAGGCAAAATTTAGGTCTGCAGGAAAACCTTTGTTTATTGAGTAAATTCGGGGTGACATGACTTTGGCAGCGTTTTACGATGTTATCGATCGCTCGGCCGTTGAATCTTTANCGTGACTCACTCAGCAATGCAGATTAAGCGAATTGATGTTTTGATGCTATCAATTTTGCAAAGGTTTCATTTTTTCCCGGTGAATGCATTGCCAGATCCAACTCGCTGTCATTAAGCCATGGGATAAACGGTCAGTGCTCTTTTTGTCAACGCTAAATCAGACTCTAAACTTTAAAACGTGTTTACCGCTCGCGACGAGGAAAATTGCGCGCTTGGCCGTCGTCAACTTTCCCGTGTATGTGTCGCTGTCTGAAAATCGCTGTTATTCTGCTCGAAAGCGGATACGGCGAAAACGCGGCAATTAAACGGAGTTGTTTTGAAGGCGTGTTATCCCGACCAAGATTAAAACTTTCGGAGAAGCGCTTCAAAGTTGAAAGCGAACGACTCGCGCCATGAAAAAATCGCAGGTCGCTACCGGCAGGCGATCGTCTGCCAGCGGTCTGCCCAAGAGTTTTGCGGGTTCCGCGGTTAGACATGTTTCATTGGCCGCGCGCGACATTCATCGCTTGTCTGATGTGTAGTAGACATTTCGAGTCTCTCGGGACGGTCACGCCACTTTATCCAGTGGCACGGCCGCTGTTTGTCAGTTGATTGGTTTGAAAAAGGCAGGTTGCTGGCGGGAAGTTAAGAATCAGAAAACTGAAGCTCGGGGTAGATGCAAACAGAATTTTTAACGAACGTTCTGTTTGCTTAAAGTTACGCCTGAACTGCAGTGTTGGCAGATGTGCTATCTTTCCGCCAAATTAGTCTTGCTTTCTATTTTGCATTTGGGGTACATTTTGGCTATTTTATAAATATTCGGGCGGCAAAATTAGTGGAATTAAGTTTAAGATTTCAGACCAGTAAGGATGCACTTAACGCAGTTACGTAGGACTCGTGTGTTGCTGTGTACATAAGATTTTGATAGTGACATCGAGCACTTCAATCCAGGGGAACCGCAGTGTCTCGTTGCGCTTCAGTGATCAGTGCGTCACTTCCGGATGATGTTGACGCGTGCTGGAGTACAATAATTACCAACTGATAATGTATAGTTTGGGAACGCATGAGATGTTTTGAGTGCTGGTGAGATTCTTCTTCGAAGGAAATATGGTTAATACCGTTGTAAACAGTTTTGCAGTGATCGTGTGTTCCCTGATTGCGTCAGCACTTTGTACTGTACAATGCTTTACTTCGTAAATGCATACTTCTCAGAAGCAATAAGCTGCCTAACTGTACTTTTCGGTAGATTTTCATGTTATTTTTATGTGTCAGATTTGGCTATTAATGGCTATAGGTTTTTATGAAATATGACTGTTTTTGGCTAATTTTTATGTAAAATTTTACTGACTTGAAATTTGACCATCTGACTAAATTAGTCTTTCTGGAGTCTGGCAGCACTGGACGTTGCAGTAAGGCTGTTCTTGTCAACCAGGAGCTGGTGTAGCTTTTGATCAGCAAAGCATGCCACGATGTTGGTACCTCGCAAAACAGGTTTTCATACCGCACGTTTCTTGGATTAGACGCTTAAAGCAAATGGCAAGGCCATCGCGTCGCCAACAGACTCAAACGTAGTGGGCCAAATACTGATGCTTATCCTTCTCTTCCTTACAAGTGTTTGTCAGCTTGTCATCTGTGAGACAGATATAATCGTTCTTGACTAGTCTCACCGTTGTAAACTGGTGACGTCACTTTCGTCCAAGAAAAGCCAGTGCCGTATAAAGCAAACGACTTGGTTTTGTATCAAAAAGTGAAAAATTGCCTCGCCGAATTTAATCACGCACGTGTATCAGCTAGGATTCGTGGCCTAAAATGGCCTGCCTTGTCACAGCCACATTCGATTGAGCGCCATAGTTTTGCCACCTTCGCCTAGATAGGCTTTTTCGAATACGCGTGCATCATGTGAGGAAATTGAGTATGAACAGTGGGGTTAAGTCGTTCAGACGCAATCAACTCTCCGCTGCAGACAAGCTACCATAATCCGTAGGTGTCATGCAATTATGACGCAAACAAAGGCGCATTCAGCACAACGTCCCGTCCGACCCTTGTACATTACTTTGTTGTTTGCGCTCATCTGTTCACGTTGGTTTGTTTCTCTTTTTCACAGATTCTCTGCGAGTATGATATGTAAACGTCACAATCGTAAAATCGACCGACCGTTGCGAAATACTTGATCTAATTTTGTGCGTAGGCAGTGGCTGGAGCTTGCTGTTTGCAAGTCCCCTGTACATGAGATAGATCGAGCCCGCGTTGGGAGCGATGCGTCGGACACACTGTCGATCCAACCACCCCTACGCTCGATAATTGCCTGCAAGGACAAAATGGCCAACGACGCAACGTCGAAGACGGTCGCCTTCGAACCACAGCGGCGCGAAGACGGGAGTGCTGCTGAAGTTCAAGAAGCTCTTCTGAGAGGTTCCGAATCCAGTGAGTGTCTCGAGCCCCGCAACACGCTGCTTTTTCCCGGTCTGTATCCGGTGGTCTGCTGCTCGCTCAAGCAGACATCGTTCCCGAGACTTTGGTGTCTGAAGATGGTCTCAAACCCATATCCTTTTTTGTTTAGCTTTGATGAAAGCAGCGTTGACTAAACTTTTTCAGTATCGGTCGCTCGTTTAAACAGTGAAACAATTTGCGGGCACGCTGCGCCAGCAAGAGTTGCGGAATACGTTGTGAACACCTGCACGTTTTGATGGCGCTTATCTGTTGCCACGTTTTTTGTTCGAGGGATTACTTTTTCCGAGCCAGGAGCGGATGCAGAACGAAAGGATTGTGTTTTTTACTGGGTTTCGAAAAATATTCACGAACTTTAAACTGTTAACGCTTCACAAATCAACTCAACAAAGTTTCCGCCAACCGCTAGCCCCCACGCACGTTTTACCGGAATGAAGACGTGGAAAGGCCGCATTGGCAAGGATTCCACTCACGTTGAACTTACCCAAACACTTCGCTCGTGTTACACAAAATCTTTTGCCAAATTTCGCCAAGTAAATCGAAAAACTCGTTTCGTAAAAAAGCATAGGTACTTAGCCCCAAATGGGGAGCAGGAGCGGAGCGGCGTCATGCCAAGAGCGGCGTCACGCATCGCTGCCCGTACAAGTGAAGTGGTTCCATCAATCGCACGAAAACACAAAGGAACTTTTGACTTTTGCGGTTTCGCTGACAGTCGGCATGCATGCTGGCGCAGCTCCTAACATTTTAATTGCTCTCACCATTTTAATTACTTTCGCGTTCCGCGACCAGATCATAGCTGTGTCGAGTTCGCCGAAGACGCTGCCAAGCAGTTTTAACAGCTGTTGCCGTTCTGTGCCTTTCCCTCTTTCGACATGCCTTTAGACGCCGCGCAACACGTGTTAATGCAGCACATTCAATTCGGCGACGAAGCTTCGGCTGTCAGCTATGAGAATAAGGTGCTGCAAGTTGCTTTTCCTCAAATAAACGCTGTACTTTATTTCTTTTGTCGTAAGCACGCGGAAGGCATGGCCCTTAACTTGCTTTGGTTTGCAAAGCACGTGGTTCGAACGAGTCAGCATGCTGGTCATCTTGCTCAACTGTGTAACCCTTGGATTGTACCAGCCTTGTGAGAATATCGGTCACCCGTGCGACTCCGAAAGATGTAATATCTTGGCGGTAAGCGACATCAAGCCTTTTTTCCTCTCGTTTTCTTAACCAAAGAGTATTTCGAAGAGGTGACTTGTTTTGTTCCGTATGTTATGGCAAATTAAATAGAGGTCTTCCTGACTTGTTATAAGTTGTATGCGTGGTCATAAAGGCATTGCGGTCGTCAGTAGCTGTAAGCTTCATTGTACAAGAAACTTAATAATATGGGGGTTTCGATTCTAAAACTTGCAGATAGAATAGACAAGTGGACCGAAAGTTTTAAACAGTATTGAGCCCTATGAACTCAATCTATAAATAGTCCTTATTTTTACGAAGACGCAACCTAACTTACATTTCCTATCACATGCTTGTTTTCCTGAAGAAAATAAGTTTTTTTGAAGTTACAATTAAAACGGCTGGCTCCCATGCAACAGAATCACATAGATTTGCCAGAGGTAGTGACAAGAAAGACGACGAATCAACGCTTTAAACCAGTGCTTACCAGCTTTNTTCATTTTGCGACCAACACTTCAACTGACAATTATTTATAGAAAATCGAATAATTTTAAAAAAATGCTTTAATTAAATGTCGGNAAATATTAACGTTTTCAAATGTTTTGGGAAACGTTGCCTTTGCNGTATCGAGAGCGGCNCCAAAGCCGCTATANAGCGTCCAACTACCAATNATTTCGTTTCAACCAGTTAGCAACATATCTGCTTTTATTTTTTTCCTGCAAACCTACTTTTATTTATTTTTTCCAAATGGTTTTGCAACACGTTTTTTGTGTGGTTAGAATAAATCTTCGAAATCGCAATTTGAGCGAATATTGGCGCAAAATTCGGGACTGTTCCAGGCTGAGCTGCACTGATTAATGAAACAAAAGTGAAAGCGAGACGACCTCGGTAAATCGAAAGAGCAATCAGCATCTTGACGCTTGCCAGCTGATTAGTGGCGTGAAGCGAATTTGCCTTGGCTGCGGTTTCGCAATGCAGTTAGACCGCTCTTGTACAAGTGGTTGATTGTGCTGATTTTTGCAGCGTCACTCAGTGTCACATGACGCATATGCCTGAGACAGCCATGAAGCCAAAATGCGGTTAAAAAGAACAAGTAAGATTAACAAAAATATAAGATTAAATCACAGGCGCACGTTGCTGTTTTTCTGACCTGTATGTTGTCAAAGAAAAGCTTTTTCACAGTGACATCAACTAAATTTTTATTTCCCTTTTATCGACCAGGCGTTCGACCACTTCGTCTTTGCCTTTTTTGCGGTGGAAATGGTAATCAAGATGGTCGCGATGGGCGTGTGGGGCAAACTGGGTTACCTGGGGGAGGCGTGGAACCGACTCGATTTCTTCATTGTTCTGTGCGGGTGAGATTTGCTTCTGTTGGATTGAACTGGATAAATCAGCAATATTTGCCTTGTTTGCGAAAAGTCGTGGGTCTTCTTACTTTGATTTTCTGCTCTCCGATCAACCAAATGCGATGGTACAGGTTTGTCTGTCAAGACAACTTAGGAAAAAGTGCAAAAAATTGAAAATCCTGAAAAAGCATGTTTTCCGTATTTGAAGTAATAGAATGTAATTGAGTTTTGCAAAACGTGTTTACCTGGATGGCCAGAACACGTCAACGAATGTGTGATTTTTCACAAATATTTGTCATGCGGATTTTCATAAAGACGACCAACCTTCCCAAAACGTTTCAAATGAAATCGAACTTAAAACAAAACCTGAAATATTTTGCAGCACACGACGTATTGCCGTAAAATACACTATACTTTAGTGCTGCATTTTATCTTAATGAGACCAAGCTCTGTTCTGCTCTGGATCAATCACTTGGGAAATGTCATTTTGCGTTTGAAAAAATAGGTTTCTGTTCTTTTTGTAAGTTACCTTATGACATTCAAGATTATTTTTTCTGTTGCTGCAGGTTACTGGAATACATGTTGCCCATGGAAGGAATGGTGAACTTCACATCGGTTCGTACAGTTCGTGTTTTGAGACCTCTGCGAGCCATCAATCGTGTTCCAAGTAAGCAGGGATATTGCCTTATCTGCACGAGAACGACGTGGTTGGGCCACGTAGATACCAAATGCTTCAATGCATCAACCAATTTTGATGTAGCCTTTTTTCGTGCAACAGGATGAAAATTTTCTCTCGGAGACAATTTTTTTTTTCTTTAACCCCCCACTGAATGAGAGTAACGCTGCGGGAAGGGAGGACTACGTCAGAACGATGGTCCTGCAACTTAAATGTTATGTTTTTAGTGCTACGCTACACAAAGTACTCACTCGCGAGCACGCAGCCGTTCTCGCCGGAGTGTCATGCTTTCGCATTGTCAAACTGTCACTAATGCTGTAGATTGCATCAACGCCCTAGCATAATGTTTGACATGACATATAGCTGGCAACGGTGACAGCGGCTGCTTGGTCACATCACAAAAGCCATGTGGGAATGAAGATGAATTGCCTCTGCCTGGCTTCGACAACCTTATGATGTTTAATGCCCAAACGTTTTGGGTTTCAAGGCAAGTGCTTTTATGTCCCAGTATTACACAGCGACATTTCATCATGAGCGCCAAGCGCCTATGCTGGCATCGAATACCCTAAAACGCTTATGCTGTTATCCGTTTATTTATCTATAAATGGAACTGGTCTGTCCTTTCATGACATGTTTTATTTCACTTCGAGTAACCTATTTTTTTGCATTTTCGGTCTCACAAAAACAAAACTTTTAAGGCAGATAACAAAAATTCACTCCTATGTTTTTATCATGTTTGTACAAATATTTAAAATTTTGTGGCACTTTGATGCTTTTTGGAATTGAATTAAAATCTGAAGGCATGAAAACAATTTTTAAAAAAGTAGAACGAGCCCGCAAATTTTCCACACAGGAAAAATTATCAGCTTGCGCTTTTCGCGAAATTGAAACAGCAGAAAAATTCTCAGCTTTCGAAGCAGATGTTTTATATGAATGCGGCCGCTTCGTTCAATGACATCGGGTTATTCAAGGCTGCGATCTTGAAGTGCACAGGATTCAAGGACGGACCTCTGATCGATTGATAACAGCAAATTGCGACGCCACTCGATAATTGCACTCATTCAGGAGAGGCAATTACGCTGAAATAATTTGCGCTCAAAATTAGTTTTGTAACGCAAGGGGCGTCGTCGCGTTGCAGGTATGCGCATCCTGGTCATGCTGCTGCTCGACACTCTGCCTATGCTCGGCAACGTCTTGATGCTGTGCTCATTTGTCTTCTTCATATTCGGCGTGGTCGCGGTCCAACTCTGGGCTGGAACGTTGCGGCAGCGATGTTTTCTCGACGCGGAGGTTTTCAACTTCTCCAGCGCTCCGAACCACACTGTATCTTACGATAATACAAGGTTAGCGCAACACCTGGTTTTGATATACGATGGCTTGCTGTTTAATAGCGATTGACTGAAAGGCCCCGATCACTTTAAACGAGGCACTGCGGCATGTTTTGGATTCGCCAAACGCATAGCGCCCTTAATTGATCGCGTTACAAAATGCCACCAACCGCCTTCGGCCTGGTACTTGGTAGGAAACAGAATTCTTTGCTTGTGAAAAGGCCGTAAAAAAGTGCGTCAGGGTTGCGGTATCTCTGTGGATTGAGGGCTCGTCTTGTCTTACCTCCGCCAGCGTGAGATGCTGAAGAACTAGCCTGTTTTGAGTAGCTTGCAAACAGAGCTCGTTAGCCGGAATATTTGAACTCAACCGTGCATTTGAAAGAAGCTTTATCTGCTGCGGCATGTCATCAATTCTGCAGTGACAGCTGATCAGTAAGAACCGCTGTCAAAACAGCTACCAAACAACCCAATACTCAAGAAGGAAACGCAGTAGCGTTGTTGCAGTTGCCTGACACTACGTTGCTAACGTTCAATTTCAACGTTTTATCTAATGAATCGCTGCCTTAAATTTTCTTATCCGTGCATTTTGCCACACTTATGGTTTAGGAACTCTTGCATTCGGATAAATGGCTGTGACCGGAAAAAAGCAATAATGCGCTGATTCGTATCACTCGCCCTGGGCCTTGCCAGTTAGTTTTTTCATTTACTTTCGAAACTTGAAAGGCGTTCTGCTCGCGAGAGTTACGTTGTACTTGTAGCTGTCGCTTGAAGCGTCTAGTCGGCTAGGCGGTGTTGCTTGGTCATACGTCTCAAATTTGGAACTTAGTAAATGTGATAATTAGCCGTACTTGACTCTTACAACGTCACGGCTGCTTATCTTTAAACTGCTGACCATGAACTCGTTTAAATCAAAGCAGACCGAGATTCGTTAACTTTCACAGTCATGATCATTGTCGTGCTTCCCTTCGGGATCTGCCGATATATCTTTATGTTTGTCACTTTTCTGGTCAATACATGACGGCGCTATTAATGAACAATACGGGAATACCCGTCAGTGATGTTGTAACATGAACTTACAGACTGTTGTAATGTTCATATCATCACGCAATTTTATTAGTTTGTTTTTCCTCAAATCAGCTTTTCAAAATCTGATGATTTTGGTTGCTAACTTCAAATCTTGCATTCAAATTTTTGCGACGATTATACAGTTGAGATTGCGCAAAACTGTTTTTTGTCTTGAAAGAACGTGAGCGCGCCTGTACGTGCAAAACTTTGAAAGGCCATTTGATGATATCCCCTCGACGTTTTACAGCCTGCCTCTACCTCCGTACTTCAACTACGACGTTACCGGAGAAAACGCCCAAATCTGCACTTTGCCGACTTACAGTGGTGACTTCCAATGCAGCGATCGTGCCTTGGTCCCCCCATCCAAAGTGGGAAACGTGACTTGCAGTTTAAACGCTACTTACTACGACGCGAGTAGTCCCTTAGACAAACTTTACATCGCGGACGGTAAGAGTCAAAGCTTTTCAAATCTTTTCGGCTTTTGTGAATATTTTTCAATTATGACCGAGGTCTTGATGGCTTAAAAGAACGGGTTACCTTTACGGCCATTCTTTACAGCACTGCTTCCTTACAACTTGCAAGCGTGTCTACGTCGCCGAAAGATATTTCGCTTGGTAGAAAATCACCTGAGGGTCTTTCACTTGGACAATTCTTATAACTGATGCAAGGATACCTCGCGTCACTAATGTCTTGCCAAGCATTTGTGCATTATAAAAAAAAACAAAATCAAAAAAATTGTACTGTTTGTTGTTATATCTACAGCTGTTTCGTTTGCTTTGTTGTGCAGGACAAACTGATTGCATTGACTGGAACGGGTATTACTCAACCTGCCAAGCAGGAGACACAAATCCTTTCCAAGGGGCCATTAGCTTCGATAACATTATGTATGCCTGGGTCGCCATTTTTCAGGTGGGCCGTCTTGAAAATGGTGTTAGCTCTGCTAGGCATGCTTTATCTTGCAGTTTTTGTTTGTTTTTGATGATAATAATTTCGTTCGAAAATGGTGAAAAATGGTGCGTTCGGTACATTTTGCGTCGTTTACGTTGGTAGGTGTGTATTGCAATAGATTGCCAAAGCTGTTGTGGAACAACGCTATAGCGATTTGTAACGACACTGTATTAAAATTCCACAGGTTATAAGTCTTGAAGGATGGGTGGATATTATGTATTTTGTAATGGATGGATACTCGTTTTACAGCTTCATCTACTTCATACTGCTCATTGTGGTACGTACAATTTGGGTGTCTTTTCGGTCTTGAGGCTAAACAAAAATTATTTTGGAAACAACATCGATCATGTTTTTGTTGTGAAAACACGAGTGCAAAGCAGTCACAGCTGAATAAGTACATAACCGCTGGTTTTCGGACTATAGATATGCATGAATGTCTCCACAACATCAGTGGAAACATGTACAGCACTGTCGTCTTTTTTCCAGAGGGAAAGCCCACGAGCTTGAAAGCGGCCGTGAAACCAATCTTCACTAGAGGTAGCTGCTATAAATAGCATATGTTAATTTATTTATTTTCGCAACAGATTGGCTCGTTTTTTATGATCAATCTCTGCCTGGTGGTGATTGCCACCCAGTTCTCGGTGACAAAGCAGCGTGAACAGAGGCTGATGGAGGAGCAGAGGCTTCGATTCAAGTCGAACGACAGCACGCTGGCCAGCTACTCGCCTCCGGGAAATTGCTACGAGGAAATGCTCAAGTACATCTCCCACTTGTGCCGGAAAAGCAAGCGACGAATAAACAGGTCGGCAACGTTGATGCCTGATTCATTCGATCACTGTGGCGACTTTGACGTAAGCTCAGTCTCTTTGTGCTTCCGCGGTCAATCAATTCCCCCAATAGCGAAGATCGTAGCAAGGGTCTGTGTCACCGTTTGTCATTTGAGATGATCTTTTCTGTGCTGCCACACTCGGGGTCACCGCGGTTCGATGGGTTCGGAGGGAGCAAAATCGCAAATTGAAGGTTTTTTCTAAAATCCGAAACCTTGTCATTTCTGTGAAGGAGTGATTTCGTCGTTTTCACCTTCGATTACGGCCTTGCTAACAGCCTCTTGATATTAACTGAGCATATTTTCAAAACTTCGGGCAATTTGCTTTGGTTTCTTGGCGAACATAGGACTTTGTCACCAAGCAGGGTGGGAAATAATGCTTTCGAAAGAGGCAAATATCCGAATTTAAACATGAGTTGCTTTAGCTTGAACCTTTACATGCAGTAACTGCACGAACCTGATAGTTTGTACTTCTTCATCGACACCATTTAAGACAAGCACGAAACGATAATTCCGTTGCTTCAGAAATATTCCAACCGTGCTGTTTTAGATTAAATCTTTCGAAACCAGTCACTTTGACACCACCGGAGGTAGATTTGCTGTAGGAAAATAACGTGATTANGGCCGGAGTCTTCCTAGCTTTCAAAATACTGAAGATTGGAAGGCTGCAGTTTGCCATAATCCGTGTCCTGAAACCCTCAAACTCTTGAATCACGTTTTTGGTTGAATCGCGTGTGTCAAATCGCTTGGTGTTCTAGAAGGCCCCGAAAGATTGGAAAATTGGGCTAATCACCCTACACACGAGAACGACAGATAAGAGTCATTCTAACTACCGCTACATCTCTCCTCAGCCTCACAGGAAAAGGGCATACCAAGTGCCTTGAAAAAAGATTCATTCATTCATTTTCGTACCCGCTTTTCCTCTGGGGAAGGTCGCGAGGGCAGCGGCCATAGGAGAACTCGAAATACCTCACGGTCAACAACAGCACTGCTCAGATAGTTATTGAAAAAAATGCCGCGAGCCTAAGCTGCGGGGTACCCAGTGCGGTTTTCGTCCTGGCAGTAGCACTACCGCGAGAACGCGCACGACAGCACGGTGTTGACATCCGCCTGTTACTGGCCATCAAGTCACTGCATTCCTGCTCAGAGGTGTGCGTCTGTATCAGCGGAATAAAATCACAACCGCTCACCGTGGTTGTTGGACACCGGCAAGGGTGTGCGCTGTCACCACTTTCCTTCACTGTCTATATGAATTGGATAAACAGCCGTACCGGAATCGACCAGGGTGTCACTGTTGGAATTTGCAGGATCAATCGTTTGCTTTTGACGGTCGATTTGGAACTGCAGTATTTGCATCCTCTGAACAGAGTCTTCAACATGCATTTGATCGGTTTTCTGCTGCGTGCAACAAAGCTGGAATAAAAATTTCGCGGATGGATTATGTTTCTCCAGAAATCCAAGCCCTGCTGCAAGTAAGTGGCAATACGCTGCAGCATGTCGAGAAGTTCAAGAACCTTGTTATGGTATCCACAAGTGACGGAAGGCGGAAGAAAGAACTGGACACACGTATTGGCAAAACAAACGCAGTTCTGCGTGAGCTTCATCGCTCTGAGGTCACAAAACGAGAACTTTTAAACACAGCAAAGTTGTCAGGTTTTAAATCCGTCTTAGTTTTGATCTTCAACTATGGTCATAAATCTTGGGTAATAACCGAAAGGGTGGCGTCTGAAGTACAAGCGATAGAGATGGCAATTTTGGCGGAAGAGTTCACCAGCCCTCCACCGATTAAAGAGATCTCAGCACGATAGTTCAGCCAGTTGACCAGAATGTGTCGAGTCCTTCTGGTTACACGCACAGGAAAGCGACCTAGATGTCAACAAACGCCCAGGTGGGGTGATTACATCACCGGCCCTGTTTGATCTTATCTTGGTGCGGAACGAGAACTACTTGAGATTGCTGTTGGCCGTGAGGTGTTTCGAGTCTTCCTAGGGCAGCTTCCCTCGCGACCCTCCATAGAGAAAAAGCGAGCACGAAAATGAATGCTTTTCCAATGATTATGCTTTCACCACAGTTTCTGCAGCAACTTGTTTTGCACGTAATTGTGCGTGAAGGAATTGTTAAAATGAAGTCCATAAAAGCACTGCCTTGTTGAAACGGAGACGCAGCTTGTCAGAGGTCAACTTTTGCACTGACAGGCGTTTGGTAAAGTGGAAGAAAGAGCGGGAGGAAAAGCAAGAAGTCGCTGCCAAATCGGGAAAGCCGAAGAGTGCCACAAAGCAGTCAAAACCGAAGGGGAAGCGAACTCCGATCCACCTTCACCATCACTATCACCATCATCATCATCATTTTCACATCGAGTCGGCAAGCAGTGCGGACACAGCGCTGCAAAACGTGGACGGCCACGAAAAAGTCCTGACAGTCGGTGTGGAAATCGACCTGCACAACGCCCCTCACTTCGTCGAACCGGGGGGTTCGCCGCACGCAGCTCGCCGCCTCATGCTCACAGATTCCCAGGCGGATAGGCTGGAAATACCAACAATCAAAAACGCGATGTGGTGAGTGACAGATCCATTGAAGCCTTTTGGGCGACGTCTGTCTTGCCGCTAACGTGCATCGTTGTGTAGTTGCGAATGCTGGGCAAAACGGACTGGATACTCAAGATCGGTTTCCGTAAGTTCAGAAAACCTTACGGTGTAGTTGGGCGTTGCATTACGTTTTTGCCATTAAAGTAGTGATTTTATAAGGTGTGACACTCTCCTACCCAAATTTCAGTTAAGTTCATNATGTACACTAGTGAACATCTGAACTGTATCCTTGCTCACTTGCCGTTACGTCGAGTTATATAAAAAATATGAAGTAAAAGAAAGTTATAGTTGAAGGCGCTTTCGAAGTTTCCAGACATACGACAGTGGGAACCTGAAAAAAATCTAGTCGTTGGATTCCAACCGAGCTCTGCCAAATACGATGTCGCCTGTACTTTTCAAATAAACAGTACAAATATTTTTACACTCTTTCAGTGCAAAAAAGGCAAAAATGGATTTATACTCTTTGAAAACTTGGGGTTTTGCTGATAGTGTCTGCAAAAAAAAATCACATGAAAAATTCAACTCTTTCACTTTTTCGCAAGTGGTTCTTGGCACCTTATGTTCGTTAAATGTATGTCTGACAAGCCCGTACAACTGCTGATGTGAACCCAGGAGTGCATATTGCCTTTGTCACGCATGAACAGCGGGCGGCGAGTGCGCGTTTCCGTTATTTCAGTGCCGCCAGCCAGTAGCTGGGAGGATTATTTTAAGTTGTAAATTACGCTTTGTGTGCAGCCTGTCTCTTCCAGCGCGCTCATCCGCTTCTCTGCGGTCTTCCTCACACTCGCTGCCGACCTCCGTGACGCCGGAGCCCCGGCGGTGCTACTTGGCAGGGCAGACTGGGCCGAACGAGGTCTCGATGGCGAAAGCGACTGCTTACTACGAACGTGGCTTTAAACCGCGCTCGACTTTCGGAAGCCAATTCGGATCGAGCAATCAGGATTTTTTTGGTAAGACGAAGTGCGTTTGTATTTGCTTGATACTTGCTTGGAAACGCTGAAAGGAGAGCTTAGATCAGTGTTGTAACAGAACAAGGCTCCAATTCCCAAAGCTTGTCAGGTTGAAACTACGGTAAATAACAGTCTATTTCTGCTTTTATTTGATTTTGCAGTTCACACCTCCCTAAGAAATTGGATATTAGTATTTTTCTCCGCGTGCAGAAACCGCTGTATGAGAATGAGATCACTGCTACTGAAGTGTTTCCTTATCTTGATTTGAATAACACGGCAATATCTTCGACTTTCACTAGGTACCCTGCTTGTGCTAAAAGGTTTTATTGTTTTCGTAAGAAAAGACCAACGTCATCACAGGCTAACTGACCAATAGTTTGAGAAGTTTGTTATTGAAATTTGCACTTTATATCCATTTCAAGATCTCATCAATTGATACTGGATGCATTTTCTGCCCTGTCCAGCACTCGCGTTTAAGATTGTGTTCTGCGAAATTTCAGTCACGTGACCTACAAGCAGTGTTACTCAGCGTGCCAATTGGCTCCAAAAAAAGAATTTAAATCAAAACTGTTAAACCAGTACCCCCTTCCTCACCTGTCAACGTATATACACGCTTCCGACTCTCCGTCTATGTTCATCCCAGTGATGTTTGCTTTTGTGTGGTCAAAATATTTAACGACGTCAAAAGCCTTTTTTGTTTGTCTAGACTTCAGGCAAACGCCCAGTGAAAGCTATTATTTCAAACCCGCGTCTCCAACAACGCATCGGACCTACGTAACATCCGACTTAAATTACTCTTGTTCCGCTTATGATGTCAGAGACGTCGAATCAACTGCAGAAAAGGCGGTTTGTGACGAAACAGACGAAGAACCCGTAAAATGCTGTTCGCGATTCAAAAATTGGATCAAGGTATAACTCAAAGAAAGAAGTTTCTATAGGCCTAATGGTAGATAAACGTTTCTGCAGTTTTTTAACACTGCAGCAAACGACTTTTGATTTTTTGCTGACTGAACGTTTTGGTGACCCTTGAATTGAAACTGCCGATGTTGCAAAAATAAAGCGAAATGGCAGTTTGAATGTTTGTTTTCTAGGCTGGGCCGGGTAAGCTGAGCAGTTCTTGGTCAACACTGACAAAATGCATGAAACGTATCGTGGACAGCAAGTACTTCGGTCGTGGAATAATGATTGCCATTCTGATCAATACTCTCAGTATGGGCATCGAGCATTACAAGCAGGTAAAATTTTAGTCAGGCAGGCGGTTTTAACCTTGTTGATGACGTGTGTTACATCCGGGAAGTGAATGCTGAGCGGTTAAACGTCGGATGGACAAGGAATGTCTGAAGTTCTCGCATATTCCACCTGCTGGTGGCAATTGCCATGGTTGGCTAATGGGTTTTACATCGAATATGCAAAGCAACTGCGCCTTAATTTTGGCAAATTAGGTTCTCTTACCATCTTTTCGAATGTTGTAGCACAACGAAAGTGCATAGCATAGGTTCAATATCTCTCATGTAATTTTAACTTGAGCCTTGTTTCGACACCGCAATCTCCGCTTCAGTCTATTACAGTGGCGACTCCGGCACTCGGGCTCCTTGGGCTTAGCCCGAGTCTGCGATTTATATTGCAGAACGTAAGCTTGTTTGATTTGTATATTTGTGCCACCACTCACTTAACTGATTAAGGTTGTTAACTCGGGTTCTCTTCATTGGGCCTTGTCACTGTTCGTATATTTTCGTTCCATGTCTGGCCTTTCGCGTTTATGTTGCAGGTGACCTGAATAAAAAATATCGTGCAATGTAGATAGAAAGCGTTATCTCTCGACTTGGTTCGCTCGCACTTTAGTCGGGCTCATCCAGTGTCGTAGCCACCCCAAAAGTTTGAGAGGCCAAATACTTTGACTTCGAGCGAGCAACACTATTTTGTTTGGGACACTGCCTCTCAGAGCACAAAACGACAAGATATGCTAGAAAGTTGGGGGGCATGGCCCCCTTGGCTCACCCTGACTACGCCTATGGGCTTATTCGTTAGAGCCCGAGCTGCCCTCAACAAATGAGCAGGGCCGGCCTTAAGCCAATGCAACCGATGCAACTGCATTGGGCCCCGCGCCTCTGGGGCTCCGCGCCATGGTGTTTGGATAGATTGTTCATTTTTGCCAGATACACCCTGCGCTTGAGAATTAGATAGAAACGCCGTATAAATTTCATTCTTAACAAAGAACGCTCTCGTCTGAACTAGCAAATTTCCCCTCGAACGTTAGCAAACGTGCTCAATTCTCGTGTTAGTGCTGTGCTGTATATCTGCGATCTACCACGATCGTAACACGGTTGACTGAACACGATGACGTCATAAAATCACTGCTCAAAGGGGCCCCGCGCCCAGGTCTTGCATTGGGCCCCGCGTCCAAGTCTTGCATTGGGCCCCGCATCTGCTAGGGCCGGCCCTGCAAATAAGTATTTCAAAAAATATCATTCATATCAGATTGAATGGTTTTTGAAGCAAAGGATTTTCATAGAACATTGGATTTCGATTCCAACCAACGAACAGTTCCCAATCAACAATAACGTCAAACCAACGATACATTTTCCAGTAACTCGGGCTAATATGAATGAGCCTGGTGCGCAGAGGACTAAACAGCGTTATCATTGATCTGTGACGTGGGTTACGCAACAATGGACGAGTTCTCAGGAGAACTTGTCATTCACTGTTAGGTAACTAACGTCACAGAGCAACGATGGCACCAGCCAGAATAAAAGCAAATAGAAATTTCAGTGACGCAAGCCTCGAATGGTTGCATTGGACTCGGTTGCATTCAGTGTCAGTATAAATCGCGTGATGAGCCCGAGTGACGCTGTTGACCTGGAATCGCCTCTGGTCTGATATTGTAGCTGTAATGTGATATTAACGCGGTAAATACCGCAGTTTTCTTGCGCTATTAACATTGCATTTTAATTTATTTTATCACCAAGTTAGGCAGGGAAGCTTATTCCTTGTCACCTCAGTCCCTTTTCTCCACGAGTGTCAACAAAAGCATGCAACACAGAAGTATTGCACACAGCCTTGAGGCTACTGCATTTTACCAGCTGTTTCCACCATGCTTGAATGCACATTATTTCAATGCATAAAAAATGCGGCACTTGCTTTTCCCAGTGATAATTGCAAACCAAATCGATTGTGACATAGTAATCGCATCAAGCAGATTATTATTCACCACCCTTTGCTTTAGCCATTGTTCGGCTGAAAGTTACACCATAACTAAATTCGTTGACGTCAAACGATTCGAATTTTCTCTAACCTGAGTAAGATTTGGTTGTTGGTTTTCCTATGCAGATGCTCAATGCAGGAGTTCAGTCCCATGCAGTAGTTCAGCAGATTCCCTTGATCGACCTACGCCCATATAATCCAAATTTTTTATCTTACTCGTTTTTCAGTTTGCTCAACGCAGTTTGTGCATGCGTACGTTTCTCCTCATGTGGATCCACTTGCACTCAATATCAGAAAATGCAGTAGGTGATTCAGCGGTGCCTACCACTGCCTCCAGTTATCCCCGACATTGACGGTGACTTCGAACTAGGTCACTTAGCGTACTCCACGAAAGTGCCTCTTACGCTGCCATGCAAATATAGCCAGCTCAGCAGACACAACTTCGGGAACAAACGTTGTTTCCAGACCCTAAGTGGTTCCCACTAACATCGGTTGCGAACAAGTTGTCCAAATGCGACAAACCTGTCGGCCTGGGTGTTCATCGGGTGGTTTTGTTTCGGGCCAGTGATTTTTCTAAGACGCAATCAAAACAAGCACTTACAACACTCACAGTGTCTCCCCAAACCGGGGCCACAAAAGGGTGAATTTCCGCCATTACCGTTTTGAAGTAGCGTCTGCGCTTTGGACTTGCCTTGAACCAGTCGTTTCGAGGACAGTGTTGCGACTTAATTCGAAATGAGTGTTGATGCAGACCATTAGATAAGANNNTAAGATAGTGCATGTTGGTTTTATTGCTCTGGAAGGAAAAGCGGCCTTTCTTAGAATCTCTTCAGCGGGCAACAGCTTCATATACGCCTTTAAGTGCTTTTTAACGATCTTTGTTCTGGCATTACCGCGTTGCGCTTGTTTTTGGTTGTGGATCAAGGCGCATCGTACGATGTTGCTTCATCTTGTTGCAGTCACGATCCTATTGAACGCTACGCACAAAAACAGATCTNTTGACATTTCTTCGCAATAGCACTTTCGTCCTATTGCGCTGGTTTGCCAGAACCTCTTCAGTAGTATTTTTGCTGTNGCTGAATGAAATAATATGTTTTTATTAGTGTTTCCAACCCGGGTTTTCCCTAACCCGAAACCCGTTTTTTGGCTATTTTCTGCTTCCCGAAACCCGTTTTTTTTCAACTACCAAACCCGAGTATTTCAAAAAGCCTGAATTTGCTGTTGCATTCAAATATTAGTAATTCTGATAACACTGAAATTGCAGATTGGCGCATGTAACAGCCTAATTAGCACGTTTTGAACTTTCGACTATTAGTATGAGCCGCGAGGAGCGGGTTTTTCTCTGTGACCAACGTAAGTTCGTTGTTGGTCCGTTCATATTTTCGTTTAATTGACCTATTTAGACGGATCGTGAAGCCATTTTGCGCATAATAAGTGTGTACTCGAAATTTAGTCTTTTCGCTAACCTAATGAAATAACTAACACGTGAGATAGTTCTTCAAAGGTATGCCGTAGTTTCGTAGTTACTAGTTAATTCATTTATAAGCTGTTGTGTGTTAATTCATATACAATTTGTGATTCTTTGCAAAATAGATTCGTTCCTTTTCAGTTTGCAATAACTTTCTACAAAATATTTGGCTTTCCTTTAGAAGCGACTTTAGATTCTTAATCATACACATTCAGTTTAAAGACGTTAGTAATCAAAGAAAATCAGAAGCTTAGAGCCATTTCTTATAAAACAATGGCTCAACCACCACCAAAGTGCAATTTGTGCTCCGTGAGACAAACGCAGGTGGTTCAAGCACCGAAAGTTTAATCAACCATTTGAAATCAAAGCACAGAATCCATGTAATCCTTGAGAGTGATGACCAAACGACTATTCCAGCACAGGAAGAGATCCTATCACAAATTGTGAAAAAGGAGTCTTTTTGATGTTACAAAGAAGAGGTCTAAATAACCTTGAAAAATGTTATATGCCTTAAATGCAATGAAGCACAAATCAGTGGAACCAGAAAAGGCTTTTATACCCACGGGACTATTTGTCACAAAACTCAGAAACAGACTGAATGATGAAAGTGTGCTTTGATCATCACGCGTCAGTATTATAAACATCATTTAAAAACTGTGCTCAACTGAATCAATAATTAGCTAATAAATTGTGCAGGGACCAACAGTAGTAAATTCACAATGATATTTAGTTTTATCGCTCAAAATCGCAATACTTTCAAAACCCAAAAAAAACGGGTTTCTTTTCTCAGCTACCCGAAACCTGGGTTTTAAAATTTTGCCCCGAATTGAAAACACTAGTTAGCGTTAGGGGTTAGCATTAGGGTTTGGCATTAGGGTTAGCGTTAGTGCTGGGGTTAGTATTAGGGTTTAGGGTTAGCATTAGAGGTTAGTGTTACGGTTTGGGGTTAGCATTACGGTTACTGGTATGGTTAGGGGTTAGCATTAGGGTTAGGGATTAGTGTTTTTTGGGTTATGGTTTGGCGTTAGGGTTTGGAGTTAGGGTTAGGGCTTAGCTTTAGGGTTTATCTTCTCTTTTTACTTAGTTTCTACCAAGCATCATACTGGCGGCACAACAGCTCCAGCCAAAACGGTTGCCCATAGCATTTTTGGCGGCAAAATAGACATTCGCCTATAAAATCCGGTACACCTAATGACAGTGGTGGCGAACCTTTTACAGACTGAGTACCTAAACGGCAACCCTAAAATAACTCTTATAGACCGAGTGCCTGAATGGCAACCCTAAAATGTATTCCAAAGTGCCAACACAGTAATTAACCTGAATGGGACAACTCAGGTTTACCAAGGTACAAAGATAGCCCGATTTATTCGTTAGATGCGAGGAAGGTACATTTTTCAAAAAGTCAAAATAGCACACAACAAAAGACTTTTCAGATGAAGTAAACGCACAGGCAGTTTAGAATAATACAATTACCAGTTAATCAAAACATTTGTTTGGAAACAAAACATCAAAATTTACACAAAAATGCCGTAACAAAAAAGACCAAAAACAAAAAGCCACATGTTTCAACAAATATTAACCAACTTTCCTGGAAACTCCTATTGATGAATTTTATATCATTTTATTTGTCTAGTATAGTCGATTTATTTCCAGTAAAGATCGCGGATTACACTTTCATATGAACGACATACGAGACCAAAACGTGAACCTACACCTAGAGACAGCAAAGACAGGAGTTTTCCATTAAAATTGCGCTGCACACTGCTCGATTCAATTTAAAATTTAATAACTTTCCAGGAAACTTATAGCAATGAGTTTTATATCATTTTATTTGTCTATTGTAATGGATTTGTTTACTGAAAAGATCGCGGGTTACACTTTTATATGAACGACATACGAGACCGAAACGTGAACCTACCTAAAGACAGTGAATGCAAGAATTTTCTTTTGGAATCGCATGCACACTGCTCGATTCAATTTAAAATTTAATAACTTTTCGGGAAACTTATAGCGATGAGTTTTATATCATTTTCTTTGTCTATTTTAGTAGATTTGTTTCAAGCAAAGATCGCGGGTTACACTTTTGTATGAACGACACACGAGACCGAAACGTGAACCTACCTATAGACAGTAAATGCAAGGATTTTCCATTAAAATCGCGCTGCACACAGCTTGATTCAATTTAAAATTTAATAACTTTCCGGGAAACTTACAGCAATGAGTTTTATATCATTTTCTTTGTCTATTGCAGTAGATGTGTTTCCAGAAAAGATCGCGGGTTACACTTTTGTATGAACGACATACGAGATCGAAACGTGAACCTACCTGTAGACAGTAAAGGCAAGAATTTTCCATTAAAATCGCGCTACACACTGCTCGATTCAATTTAAAATTTAATAACTTTCCGGGAAACTTATAGCAATGAGTTTTATATCATTTTCTTTGTCTATTATAGTAGATTTGTTTCCAGCAAAGATCGCGCGTTACACTGCATGAACGACATACAAGACCGAAACGTGAACCTATACCTAGAGACAGTAAATGCAAGAATTTTTCTTTGGAATCGCCTGCACACTGCTCGATTCAATTTAAAATTTAGTAACTTTCCGCGAAACTTATAGGGATGAGTTTTATATTATTTTCTTTGTCTATTGTAATAGATTTGTTTGCTGCAAAGATCGCGGGTTACACTTTTATATGAACGACATACAAGACCGAAATGTGAACCTACCTATAGACAGTAGACAAGAATTTGTCTTGAAGGGAAGGACATACTACTTGGATGTGCATGGGTAAATTGGGTAAATTTAAAATACGCAGAAGATTACCAGTAATTCAAAATGATGTTGAAACCTGTGGAACCTTCAACATTGTCGCAATTGCCTACAATACAAATTCCCCTGCATTAATCTGTGATATGCACATTTGCTTTTTTTGTAGAACTATTGCACAATCGAAAATTCCCTCAGGTTGGTGGTGTGGGTTCATTGCATAAGCATACGGCATGGTGATGCAGTGGATACGGTCACATCCCCAACACTGAAAAATTGGCCATTATTTGGGCAAAAATTTTCAAAATTTGGCAAAGTATACAGGTACATTCACATTTAAGTGAGGTAGTGTCTATTTTCCAATCTAAGGCAAAATAATAACCAAATCAACGGCAAAATAATAGACAAAACGGCAAAATAGTCTGAGACTATTTTGCCATTCTTTTTTCCCCTGATGGCAAAATAGACACTGCTCTTGAGTGAACTGGAATCAAGAGGTAACTCCATCAGCCTTCATCGAATTTGGGCCAACTAAAAACTTCAATAACGTTTTGGGTAAAATAAGAAACATTTGAGTAAAATAGGAGTATTTCGGTAAGGTACAACAGCTTCCATTAAATTCAGACAAATGAGAAAAGCTTTAGTCAAACTTGGCTGAAAACATCTAGACAAACTGGAAACACTTGGGTGAAGTCCATCAGTCAAATCAAATTTTGGCAATTTGCAACAGCTTCATTCAATAGACCTTTCCTACAGTTGTGTGCAATGGAGCAGAATGTTTAAAACAAGTCCGTCTGGTGCTGTATCTGCTTGCACCTAAATGCTTGGAAATTCGCGATTAATTGTTCAGCGGGTAGCGGAAGCAAAAGTGCAAACATGGTTTAAGCCTGAAAACTCGGAGAATCAATCGCTACATTTCATCTCGACAAAACAGACATTCCCTTTAAGTAAACGGTGTGCCACCTGTAGGCCTACTCAGTACAGCATTATAGAGTAGACGGCGTAGGTAACAATGGCAGAGAATGTCATTTATGATTTAAACAACACCGAATTTCTCATCAAGCAAACGCGACAGCGATTAGTTTCAAACGAATATCAGATGCTATTATCACCAACTATCCTGCAAAAGTATTTTCAATTGGTACACTTCACGCGAAAGTTACCAAATTGATTGATAAACGTGACCCGCTTTTACGATGCGCTTTATTTTTCAGCAAAAATATTTGAGACTTGATCGCCTTCAACAACAGTGGATTTTTCATCAAGCAAACGCGACAGCGATTAGTTTCAAACGAATGCCAGATGCTATTATCACCAGCTATCATGCAAAAGTCTTTTTAACAGGAACACTTCACGCGAAAGTTACCAAAATCATTGATAAACATGACCCGCTTTCATGATACACTTAGTTTTCAGGAAACAATTTTGAAAATCGAACGCTTTACACAACAGCGGATTTCTCATCAAGGAAACGTGTCAGCGATTTGTTTTGAACATATATCAGAATGCTATTATCATGTAAAAATCTCACACACGCGAGCAAAACATGTCACGTAAAATGCACCCGAATGGTTGTAACTGTTAGGTTCACGATTCGCGTGTTTCTTACTTTTTCGGGCTGGTCAGAATCCAACGCAACTTAGCTGTCGCATGAAAAGATGTGAGGTTTAAAAATCAGAATCGTCACCAGAAAGTCTTGAATAGGTTATTTAACTTTGCACAAAGGACTTGACATTCTGAAAATTTGATAAAATCTTTGCTGATTTATAATGTTTCATACTTAATTTTGAAAGGGCTGAGGTCACCTATGCCCACCGTGGCGACTGGACTGGTTTAAATTTTGCTTATGCTGTCGTTATTGAAATACGTATAAAGAAATAAAAAGCTACAATAATCGAATCAAGTAAGGCTGAACATAACACAGTGAATAGCTGAAAAGTTTTTGTCCTGCCTTCTTTATAAATAAGTATCCAAGAATTCATTAGAATTTGTTTGCCAAATTTGTCACTTTTTATGTACCGCATGCTTAGTGTGGACAACCTCTTCTGGAATATTGCGACCCTTTAATTCATTTTTAATTCTTTTGAATCCTGAAAAAGACCTTTCGCCTGACCAGTCAGTGACCATCAAGCTAAGGAATAAGGCTTTGCGTGGTTGGATAAACTAAGAACCACTAATCTTAGGCATCAGACCCAAAAGCGCTTTTGTCATTTTTTTGACATGAACAGCCACAAGTTCTTTTGGTTGAGTCAAACGTAACAATCAATACGATTCAGCAAACGCAGGACGCAGCCAGCGTGCTTTGAGTATGTCGACACAATAGTTGGCATACGGATTGACCAACCGCCATATTCATATTCATGGGAACTCGTTAGAATACTCTGGCGTTATCACCAGGAAAGTCGAATAAAACTAAATTTTGTGAATAATAAATAAGAGATAAAATTTTGACGAAATTTAATCTAAATGATCATATACCGGCCATTGACTTTAAGTGTACCACAGTTTGTTGGAAGCTCCCTTGGATCTTGAGGCCCTAGCCTTAAGCCTATAGGTAAATCCGGCCCTGATCACCAGCTATCCTATAAAAGTTTTTTCAACGAGTACACTTTTTGCGAAAGTTATCAAAATGAATCATACGCACGTGTAGTTTCCAGGAAAGTTTTTCATATTTGTGGTTCCATCAATATCATTCTTCGATGTCAATCTTACTTCCAGTTGACTCTGTGTTTCATGAAGTGCATAGTGCCAAAACGGTGCTGACTCTGTTGCCATTAACAAGAATGTTGGCAAGTATGTGTTTACAAAGCACCCGAGGAGGACCACTTGCCGGTCAAGTTATGCAGGTGTGTTCAGCCATCTTTCTTATTCTGCAAGATCCTTCCTGCTTTCCCCGGCTATTTGCTGGAGATACTTAACTGAGCAGAGTTTTGCTTGCAAAATACCGCCCTATCTTGGCCTACACATGGGACATTTCAAACCAGAAGTTTCCTTAGCGTCGTTCACTTCTCTTTTATTCATTTTAAGACAAGTTTGATGAAACCATCGGCGACTTACGTCACATCCAATCTGTTCCAAAAGTACAAAATCAACATGTTTTCAAAAATTGTCAAAGTGATTTTGCTGGTCCTTTCACGAGTGTCACATGTAGCCAGGGCCGGCCTAAGCAAGTGGCCCGATTGGAAGCATTTTTGCGGGGCCCTATTCAGTGGTCTGTGCAGAAATTTTTGAGGAGGATCATAAAATCATAATGGGAGAAACTATTAGTGTCGAGAAAGAGCGAGGCCCGAAGGGGTAGTGCCAATCTAGGGGTGTCTGGAGGTATTCCCCCCAGTTTTACCTCTCCAGAAGAGACTTTCCATGTCCATTCCATAGACATCTCCGTAACACCCAATAAATCCACGAGTTAGGCTACTACACTCAATACCACCTCTCCAGTCAGGTAGGTTACCTACTGCGGGTACGGCAGGTCAATTTGCCATGTTTTAAATGAAATTAACAACATGCTTGATGTGATCAGGCAGCGAAGATAAGATATCACAGTTTAACTACAAAACATCAACAAATGAAAAAGCGTGGCAAGCATTTTTCTTGATATAATGTTAGTCTCTTAGTTTCCAGATGATAAAACAAATTTCACTACTGTTGGCCCACCCCTGGAAAAATGCGTTTGGCCACCACCTGGAAAAATCTACTATTGCCCCCCTGGAAAAAAAAACTTTCCTACGCCCATGCTCCTTTCCGTGTAGATTAGGGCTTCTAAAAATTTTTTGCACATGTCCCACTATCCATCAAACACATCATTTCGCAATACCTTATCCATGCCAGGGTAATAATACAGATAAGACAATATTTTCAAGTTTTCAATTGCCCAAATCATTTTGTATCAGTAACCAAAAGTTTTTGGATGCTGGAGCCCGATCTGGAGCCAAAAAGTTTAGATGTCTGGAGCCAGAACCCGAACCTGAAATTTGAGTTCCGGCTCAGCAGTCCTGCTTTAGGCTATTGTAGCCTACGATACAGAAAATGCATTTGCTGAGATTAACTTATTTTTCCTGCTTTAACTTTAGCAAAGTTCCTCAGAATTTTGTCCAGAATGTTGCCTCTGCACATTTTGGATTCATCGGCCATAATCGCCACTATTTAGGTTCTCTTGTTGGATTGATGATCTCATACATGTTCTAATTACCTTTAGCTTTGAAAAACTCCTTTTTCCGTATGCCACGGTAACGGGGATGGTCAAGTAAATCCTGAGGGCAATAACAAACAGGGACATAGGCTGGCTACCTGATCAGTTCTCTACGAGGGAAAATAAATAACGCTATTAAAAGACCAACTAAATAACACATATTTTAAATTACGAACTAAATTTAACCTTCAGCAGACAAGTGGCAGTAACTATTGAAACAGCAACAACTATCCATCGAACCGTATGTTGCAGCAACTATTAAAACTTGGCCTCCCAAGTACGAAACGCTTCCAACTGAAGCAGAAAACAGCTTCAAAAATCAAACTTTCACTGCCTTAACTAGCTGCTCTTAAAAATGTAGACCACACATTATCGAAAAACAATGACAACTGTTACGATTCCAGAACGAATTGTGATGAAACAGGCTGTTAAAACCGCTCAGTTCACTTTGATTATCGTTGGCAACGGATCCAACGCTTAAAAATACTGTGGGCCCTGTGCCAGCACTGCCTGAGCAGCTTCAGTAAAGAGTGTAACTTTGCGCAGGTTATTAGGCGTAGTTCAGGGCCCGATTGGAAGCAATCGGTCCAATCGGCTAAGGACCGGCCCTGCATGTAGCTCACCCATTGTTGGTCTTGTTTTGTTGATTTTTTCCCACACTGGCAGCAGCATTTGCTCATGTCCTCTGAATGAAATGAAAAAGAGAAGAGCCTCAAAAGTTGGCATTTGTTTCAGGTATACAAGTAAAATACTTAAATTAGTTGAAAAGTTATTTCTAAGGCACAACAAAACTACCATTCCACGTTTTGCGCAAGAATAAATCCTCCTTCTGCAGAGTGTTCACAGTTTGATATCAGTTCTGTCGCCATGGTGAGGCTTTGAATTATCAAACATTGTAAATAAGCATAGTTTTTGTCAAATTTTATAATCCCAAGCCCACTAACGTAAAGCCTTCCCACTGAAGAATTTCAGACGACAGTTCTGTTTAATAATGCGACTTATAAGCGGAATGTCCTATGCCTTACTTACCAGATATAGTTAAAATCATGTACAGGGCAGCATCAGTGAGAGAGACCCTTGCCGTACACAAATCACTCCACAGCACAACTCATTGAATACTAGAATAAAAACTCCGTTAGCTGCCGCAATCAGATATATAATTTACAAACACATCACATTCTTACGTCACAAAGTTATTCGTGCGTTGCCAAACGCAACAGTATTCTGTACTGTGATAGTCATAATCACACTTGAAACAATTTTGCTTGAAAAAGTAGGCTATCATTTCTGCCAGGTGATCCTATTATTTTGCCTACGACAAAAAGTAGTTCCATCAGAAATATAAAATAGAGAAGTAAATATGAATATTTTTCTCAGAAGCTCTCGCGATCCCTACTATAAAGGCAAACGACCCCCAGGTTGGAAACCACTGATCTAAAGGCTGCTGTAGGGACTGAGGTTGTAGGTTATTGCAGAGGTCCCTACTAGTTGAGGGGTCAACCTGGTTGTTGCAGGAGCACAGGTCGGTCTCCCAACTAAGCAACTTGACGTCTTGAAGTTGCCAAGCCAAAGCAAGGCAAATAAAAGGCTCTCACCA
>JGI24021J15306_10000202_pt1 | contig 36886 bp, 24 predicted proteins | sample Ectturendosymbi1_FD_15306 | JGI IMG/M metagenome (IMG submission 15306)
GGCCTGGGGGGGCCATGGCCACCCCAGATTTTTGATTGGCCCCCTGTTTGGCCACCCCAGTTTTTTTCTTAATTTACTGTTCAAGTTCATTTGGTTGACATAGGTCCTATACATATACAGTAGATAACTTTGTTGGCCCCCAATACTTTTTCTTTGGCCCGCAATGCCCCCCCCACTTTTTAAATTCTAGAATCGCCACTGAGCATGAGTGAATGCAATTATAACCAGGGCCGGTTTTAAGCCTATATTTGAGCGATTTTGTCAAATTGGGCCCCACGCCAGCAGCGTCAAAGTTACAGTTGGAAACGTTTTTTTGTATTCTGAGATAAGTATATTAGGCCACAACTTAAAAAGTCTGTTGTTTTGTTTCTTTCTCTCCCTATGTATGCTAGCAGAGATCAGGTATATCTAGAAACTGCAGGATTCTCGATACCTTTGGCAGAGCCGAATGGGTTTTATGCTTTTATAATCCAAATCCTTCCTACAATTTTATTTCGAAAAGCAATCCAACCTTATGATGATCTCAATGCATTGGGAGACCGTGCCAAAGCAGAAAGCTTACTTATGACCAAAAAGTAAGGCAATCCCAAACATCACGCAGTAATAAATCATCCGTGAGTACAGTTGTAACTAGCATGCAATATGACCAATTAGTTAACCAACACATATAAATAAAAACGTAAGAGGTCATTTAGCAATTATAGATCCTCTAATTTTTCATGGAACAGCTTTCCAAGAAATGAAAAGAAATTGCGTTTTAGTTTTTCAAAGTTCACTTTCAGAGAAAAATTCCAAATGGGGACGTGTTGAAAGGCCTTCGATTAAAGAAAAAACGATTCGCTCAAACTTTCCTTTGGACATGACTAATGACATGATAGCAATGGCATCAATTTGGGAAGAAAGACTACGCCCCCCAAAATGCGACAAAAAAGATGACCCACAAGTTTCGGCTACTTCTTTCCCCCATCTGATAACTCTAACAGAGAAAGGAAAAAGTTAAATCCGAAGGCAGTGATAACCTACAGAAGACCTTAGACAATTGGGCAAATAATAACAAACTATAAACACATTGCTTTAAGCAAGACGGGAGAGCCTGTCAAGGGTGAGTCAGGACCTTGCGGCCACTGTGCACTTTGTGGTTGCTAAGGGAAGCACAACAAATCAATGGTGCCTCGTGTTTCACAAATAATGAGCAAAACCAAAACCTTTCCACTGAACCAAAACTTGACATGCGCAAACTATGGTATTTACGTAGCGACTTGTGTGTTATGTCATGAACAGTATGTCGGACAAACCAAGAATAAATTTTCCAAGAGTTGGTCAGCGCACCGCACTAATTGGAACAGATCTAATGACAAAAACGAGGAAGTGGCCTTGTCGCGGCAGCATGCTTTGTTTCATGGTAACGTAAATAAACCACCTATACATGAAGCTTACATCGTCTTTTTTGTTGAACAACCAAATTTTCACTCCTTGAATATCTGCAAAGATAAATGGTACAACCAGCTTGACGCACAAATTAATATTCACAGCATGATCCTCCCCCGCGTGACATAAAAAGTTTTTTTGTTTCACTTCTGCATTGACCGTTGATGTGTTGTGATTATCGCGCCCGGCGTGCTATAGTTTGGTTCTTGTCAGTCACAGCGTTTCAAATGCCCCCGCTGAGGTTTGGTTGCCAGCGTTACTAAATGCTAGCTTACCTTATGCATTCTGCAGTTGTGCTGATTCATAGACGTGTTGCTTCAAGCTAAATTAAAAGCGCCGTTTGACAGTAGTTGCATTGTTTCCAGAACGAAGTATTCCATTGTGTAAATGTTTGTAGCTGGCGTTGAGTTTTATTAAGCTCATGCTTTTGAACTTTTGCAAAAAATTTTGAAGTTGCAGTGAATACTTTCAGTTGAGTAAGACGATACTTCCAGTTATTTCCAGTTTTAATTGTCGTAGTTGGCATTGTGCTATGCTGCACTGCAGTCTTGAGATTATTTACTTTCTCTGACCTTGCTTTAGCCTTTCAACGTTTCACCTGTTAGCACTGATTGCAGATGTAAGAACTGCAATGATGCGTAGTTTTACGTGAAATCGATTTCCTATTAAATTTTGTGATTGATTCCTTGCTTATTTCACTTGTGCAGTGAAGTTACTTGAATACAGATATGCGCAAGTTTGAATCATCGCAAAAAGTTGAAAGCAGAGCCTCATCGCCTGATTCCTCTAAAGCCTATGGAAAACCTTCTACTAGAGGTTTTCAATGATATGAAATTCTGACGTAGACTATGCAGAAATTTATGTAAGAATCATATTGCTCACTGTTTATTTGTCTGAATCTTTTTTGTTTTATTTATTTGAGGTAGTGCGTGATTCGCCTACAACAATACAGTCATAAATTAACACAGGGTTTAAAAGTCAGCTTTCGAGGACCAGTCAGAGGGAAATTTAGTGTGAATATTAAAATGAACGACTTTGTTAGGAATACTTTGCAAAGCAAGTTTCACGCCTACTTTTCATCTTGCTATCAGGTACAGGCCTATGCCGATTCGCACATACCTATATGCGGCGCGGCTTTGCTACTTCAGGTGTCACTGGTGCCGAAACGCCCGAAATGCGTAGTGCATTGAATATTCTTTGCCTTAACCACGCTGGAGATTGATATTGCACATGTGATAGTAGTTGCTTATCATTGTTGTGGTTACATCAAACACAGTCTCCGTAATCTACCACAAAAACCGATTAATCACTAGTCACCAACCTGTCGGCAGATGACTTATTTTTAAAAAATCAGGCTAGTTGTAAGAAATATTTTTAACCAACTAGCTGGCTATCAACAGCCCACTTGTCTCTGCCAAGTATTTTTTGTGTTAACCATGCAAATTCTGGAATTCGTGGTTGAAACTATTTCTCTTTCATGTCAATTGTTTTCACTTTCATGTAGCCGTTTTCGTTCATGTGGAGCCGGAACAATTGTGTACCGAAACTGATGATTAGTTGTGCATGTGTAGTGCTGTTGAAGTTGCATGGTTAGCACAAAATATTCGACATAGCAGTGCAAGTGTGCGATTGCGTCTGAAGGTGTTTAGGTGCCTCTAGTGATTAATAACGCTAGGCCATATTAAACGATATTCACAAGCCTATGTAGGGTTTGGTAGGGTTTTATTCATATCAAATTAATATTCACAACAATGGAAAATCGCCATGCAGGATATAAATTTATGTTGACCCCTCAGTTCTTTCTGGGCACGCAGTGGCCTCTAAGGTTTTTAATTCTAGAATCGCCACTGGCGGTCTTTCAGAGGGTCGTTGACCCAGATCATTCCCTGGTTAAAAAAGAGCTCAAGTCGTCGAAGTGTTGGTTGATTGCTTGTTTGTTTAAAATTGGTGCAATTAGAAATTTGCTTTAACTTATAGTTTTGCTCTTTATCAAGAATGATATATTCTGTAGATAGTGTCTGTCGTGCTATTATTTGCTAAAGTTTCCTGAAGATGAAGTCTCACTGTTTTTCCTAAAGCGATCATCCTCCTTGGCACATAGTCGTAGCCAGGGGGTCCAGAGGGCCATATGTAGTCATTGTATGTTTCGAGAGGTGGTATCCCAAACCAAAGACTCTATGCACGCCTAAAATCAAAAATTTTGGCCCTCCCAAAACTTTTGGGCTGGCTACGCCACTGCGTTGGTAGAGGTTCTGCTCCACTACAGTTTGTGGTTGTCGAAACGTGAAGATTAAATTGGTTACATCGTTCTTGCATATTTTAATAGGTTCATAATATTTACAAAACCCGGTCTGTACAACCCAAACGCATTTCTGTTTGAAATCCAGGACCAAATATTCTAAGGCAGACTGAGTAACAATCACGAATAAAATGCAAAAAATGATTGCGTTACTACAGTCGATAGCTAAAACTCTTCCGGAAAACACTCAGAGCTTTGTTTAAGCATTTCTATCCAATTCAATAATCTAGGCATTTCCTAAATCTTCTTTGCAAATTCGAAGAAACGTCAGATCTTCAGTGGCTAAGCGTTTCATGGAAGGAAGAATTAATTTGTAATGTTTTTGCATGAACATGATTTTTTCTTGTTTAAAGACGACATATATTTTCACTCCACCATTCATTAAAGTGTGTACCTCCACGCATCATCATTGCGTTTCGTTGAAGTGCTTGCAACCGTTTTCCAGTGAAATCTTATGCAATGTCATGCTCATTAATATGTGTTTTGGTGAAAATATTTGGAAAAAGTAGCTTGAAAGCAAACGTGAAGCAAATAAAACTTTTTTCAGACCTATACGTTGAAGGCAATGGCTGAACAGGGTGGAAGATAAAAAATATGAAGTTGAAATACAATAATGTGACGACAATTGAAAGCACTTGAACAATTTGTCTAACTGTTTTCTATTTTTGTACTTCCATGGTATATTTTACAAATAGGATAGCAGTCGCCATGCTTCATAAATGCCATATGTACTATGTGTTGTTTTCTGCTGTACATGTGTATCTTACTTGTAAGAGAGTGTACATACAATAACTGGTTAAACGCAGATACGTACCTGAAACGTTTGGTTTGACCGGTAGGAAGGTTCATCACTGGGTTCAACAAACCATTAGTTGTGAAATAACTTATATTGTTCGACGTATTTGTCAGCCAATCGTACAAACTTTGACTTGTGTTGAAAATATTGATTTTCCGTAAGCTGCCAAATAGAGAAAAACAATTCGTGACTTATCAGTCATGAGTGGGTGATATTTCATATTAGTCAATTTGATTCGCGAATAATGCTATAACTGAACCTGCAGAACCAGCTAAGTCCACATTTGAAGCTATGTTTCGAATGGATTTGGCGTCGTTTAAACTAAAAATGCCGTCAATCAAGCCGAAAAGATTCCACTGAATGCTAATAAATGCTTTTTCGGAAAACAATTCAATAGATGCTTACAATTTTGCCTAAACTTTTCATGAATCACTTGTGGCGCAGTTCCGTGCACAAATTGCGACATCATAACTTCGGCAGATATTGGACAGGAACGAACATTGACCTTAACTGCATTTCGAGCGGAGGTTTAAGGCCGCCAAGACAACTACAAGTAAAAGGGATTTTACTGATTTGCTGCGTTTCTGCGCGAGATCCATGAAGTGTATCCATCGTGCTGGCCACTTTCTGGCGTCGACCAGTAACGCATGACATGTTTAAAATAACGTCTCTGCAGTGCCTGCAACCAAAACGACAAGAAAAAGAAAAAAAGTAGATATTTGAACAAAATTATCACTTGAACAAGTTGTCTTGAATCAATATTTGGAAAGTGGCGAATCCTCCAAACGGCGAGTAAACCAAAGTTGACTGGAAAACCATCTGAATATCGTGCTCGCAGTTTGATGGACAAGAAACCTGTTGAATGTGTTGCGGAACCGATGAATCTGTTGGATCTTCGATTAGTATCATACCTCCCAATCCACTATCCACCTGCAAAATGAGAACCTAGCACATTACCACTTGACAACCTAAAGCAAAAAAACGTACGTTTACGGAAATAACTGCTATGGAAGATTTTATCCATGACATGTCTGCTAAAGAAATGAAATTAATTACGAAGCAAGAAGAGAAGAAACTGTTTTTTGGCAGTGACAAAAACTGAACACTAAAATGGATAAAATAAAAGCAAAAATTGAATGTATGATTAAAACGAATAATGACTATGTATATATAAAGCGACGATAACGAAACGGCTTAATGATGTGATTATTGTGTAGGAACTGAATAAGAGAAAATGATGAATAATCTAAATGATTTATTGTCATTAAACAATGCATGTTTAGCTAACAAAAATATAATCTTTGATGTACTGGACTTTGAACCAAAAGAGCACCATTCACCAAGTTTTCTCAAAATAATGCAATGGTTGAAGCAATCAGTACGAATGCAGCAATGCATTGACCAAAGTCAAGTGGAAACGTATATCCAGACTGACTTAGGTGTTTGTGTACTGATAATGAAGGCATGGATCACCAAAGAAAGCTGCATAATAAGTGATGCAAAAAGAACAAAAAGAAATTAATGCTTATGTTCTGCATTACAAGTGTGTAAATTTGTATAAATGGCGGAACTTTATTACATGGAAACGCCTGTGTCAACAAAACAGTATTGCTGATGTGATCACTGATCCAGAAAGCGCTTATATAAATCGACAAGGATATCGCATGCAGAAATCCTACACAATAGCTACTCCCGATCTAGAAACGTCTTTGATCAGCATACTGACTATACGTATGGGGAAAAGACGAAGCGTCAGAAACCTGCTGAATGGTTTTGGAGCACGACAATGGTGTGCATTCTCGGCTTTTCTTGCAAAACTACATATCACTGAAGTTATTGCTTTGTTACACAACTGGATCCTCAGGGAAATACAGCACGGCGAAACAGTAACTTATCGAATCCTAGAAGACTATACTGATGATGTATATCAGCTTTCGCTGGCTTCGCGTAAAGGTGGCTTGTACGTAGAAAGGATCCGGAAACGACAAGATTTGAAAAACAAAGTGCTCTATTACTGGCAGGAAGATACTACATTTGCAACGTTGAACAGAGAAAAAATTGAAAGAAGTATGCGAGATGCGGACCATTTTAATGCATTACAAGAATCAGGCCAATTGCCTGAAGAAGAAAAAGCCAGCCAGCAATGCACTACGAGGCATGGTGAAAAAAGACGGCTCGTGCCATATGTTGTTGAAAAAATTGAACAGTTATGAGACTGACTAGTGTTGGGACATGTGTAATGATATTTTGTGTTTTTTGCTATATTATGAATATTCATTGTATGTAATCATGAAAGTGGCAATCTTAGAAATAAGTGAAAAGCAAAAGGGGCAAACTTCGAAACTAACAAAAAGGCAATTTTGCCTTCTTGTCAGAAAGGGCGTTAACTTGAGAAGAAAGTATGGCCTGAACAAAGAAAGAAATCACATGATCAGAATGTGCCAATGAAAAGTTTACAAGTAAAGAACGAATGAAAAAAGAAATCACGTGTTAGATCACGTGAATAATCTTGAACAGAAAAAGGTAGACAAAGGTTGCGCAAGATCCCTGCGCTAGAGAACAAAAACATCTGAAACATAATATGGCGTGATGTTCGCGTGCACAGATGTACTCACACATCCGGAGGGACTGATGTAAATGCAACTTCCTATTCGGAGGGCCAGACCTTGAGAAAAGTGCATGCTGCTTAGCAACTAAATCACACCACCACAGTGTCATCAAAGTATAAACAGAACTTTGTTAGACGAAAACACCTAACGGACGGTGGGAAGGAAAGCCAATACGGGTTTGATTGCCACAACGAACGGCAACAAGCTGTACTGTTAACTAACGGGTAAAAAGAAAGAAACCAAGACTTGATAGGAAGACACTGGTGCAATCCAAATTGGACGGGTGTTGACGAGATTTTTTATAAAAGAAATAAGGCAGGTCACGCTATAAATTACGGAGCACGCGACCCGCCAGCATGAGTTGATTTCGGACATTTAATGTGCAAGCGACATGCTGCCAGTTTGGGCAAGATAAAGTTTTAAAGTTATGCGAGCAGGACTCTGTAAAAGTCTAATTATGAATAGGGAAATAAAATTTGGGCTTGAAAACGAATACAAAATCTTAGGTGAGATCATCATATTTCTGGATGAAATGATTTTAAGTGGGATTGTCACTTTCTTGGATGACCTTGTCTTGAATGAGATTGTTGCTTACCTAAAGAATCTCGTAAGTAAGCTTGTATTGTTGTTACTAGTGTTATAAAATCATGAAAATCTTAGCGCTAAATAACTTAACGACGGCGATATATGTGCGACAGTCAAGCTTTGGTGCGTTTTATTGTATTTTTCGCGGTAAGTGTAAATGATATCGTATATGTTGGATTATGAGAGTGCAATAATTGTAGAACAATGCATAAATTCACTCGGGGGATTCCAGTGGCTGTCTTTAAAATAGCTGCTGTTAGTCTGCTGAGCTAATGCTTTTTGTCAATGGAGAACAAATTAAAACTATCGACGGCATGCTTTTCTGTCTATATCATGAGATAGTTAAGTACAAAGAACCCACAAACGGATATTTGAGAATTAGGGGTCATGAATCATAAGTGATTTTTTTCTCAGATTTTGTATGCTCGGTTTTGTCAACGGGCAGACAAAAACCGGTCATCATAACATATCATGCAAAAACCAGTTTCTCAAAGTTGGTTGTACTTTCACTTGCACTTACAATTTCTGACGTTGCCATTTGTTGCGCTAAAGTCAGCACCTTTCTTTAAAGAAATTTTTTTGTACTCAATAGCTTATTACAGATTTGATATTGACAGCGCATAGCACTGTTGTTTAATCTTTCTTTGAGGTCCTCAAATCTGACTTAGCTGAAGCCAGCCTAGGTGTGATTCGAGACTGTATTCCATTTGAAATATAGACACTGACGCTTCAGATTCCGCTATCGCCGGAATTCTTACTCAAGCAGGCCCTCCTGTGGCATTTATGTCTAGAGCACTTCACGCTTGTGAAAAGCGTTATCCTGCTATTGAGAAGGAAGCTACAACCATCATTGAATCTGAGCGACGTCGGCAACACTTTCTTAAAGGCAGACATTTTACGCTAATCACCGATCAGCGGTCTATCAGTTTTATGCTTGACCAAATGAACCATAGTAAAATAAAAAATAAAAAAATTCTGTCATGGCGTTTAGAATTGAGCCAACTTAGCTACGACGTACGCCACAAACCTGGCAATGAGAACGTTGCACCTGATGCTTTCTCAAAGATTTGCTCCTCTGCAAGCACGAGCGCTTTGCGCAATCTAAACGACGCTTTAGGTCACCCGGGCCGCTACGGCCAATGCGCCGCTACCCTGTAAAAACTGTGCAGGGGGAGACTGTGGGAACTTACTTATTACTTGCGTCGTTTCGTGCTCTCCTTTTACATTGTGCCATAAGCTGTTTGCGCGTCAATCTAGTTGCTGGTTTCACGCTCGTACCAAACATTGTGGATTTGGGCGATGACCGTTGTTGAGGTTGTTGCTGTCGTGATTGTGAATAGTGCTTTCTGTTTGCTTTATAGAGCGGCGTATGTTTAGCTTATTAAAGCCTAGCGAACTTGTCGAGTAATNTTTGCATCCGAAAGGTTGCTCTGTCACAATCATTATAATGATTACAAAAATACAATCATAAACAAAAGATCAAAAAGCTTTCATAGCACGTATACTTTGAAAAAGAAGGCCTGCTCAAAGTATGCAAATTCAAAGTGTCAGGCCCCATTTTTCACACCTTTGCACAACGTGCAGACCCTCTGAGAACGCCACTGCTCAAGACAACACGTAACGTAACAGTAAATGAAAACAAAGTAAAACTTCGATACATCAGATCGAAAGTCTTACCTGAAAAGCAACTGATCCGTGCCGGTGTGGGTGGTAGAAGAAACAGCCTGCTGGATGATTACTGAGTATTGGGTATTGGTAGTCGTCATGTGAAAAAGGGCCGACTGTCGCGAACACAGTGTCATGCGGCTCCTAAACAATCAGAAAACAATCAGAAACATTGTGAGAAGCTAAATATTCATTTTTCCAACATTGCACAGATGCACTTTAAAATATCTTTAACTACAACATCTTCCAACTTTCTTCATGAGTGTTTTCCAACAAATGTTCATTTAATCTAGTCAAGGTTAATGAAGTAAAACAAATATTCCCAATTTTTGCAGCAAAATAAAAGACAACATCAAATTCTTTTGACGTCTAGCAAAATTGAAAACATTCTCCAAAAGGTATATCTTCATGGCGATCCTAATTTTTATATTGCTTTTCTGGGGAAGAGCAAAAAAAAGTTTTTGCTCCCAGTAATTAGATTCCATATTGTCGCTTAAATATGTTAAGACGATTTTATCGGCCGAAGTCCGCAGTAAACGTCTTCAAATGCGTGAAATTACGTCCCAAGAAATCAAGGGGAACGGCAGGCCCAGCAACCGAGATATGAACCTTACTGTCGCTACGTCATCATCCGAAACCGCCGATCCATTCAGCGAATACGAACGTTCTTACACCAAAATTTTACCGAAATTTGATCTTAGTGCTGTGGTGTACTTGATATAAAAGATAGTTGTTTCCTGCCTCTGGGTGATATCGGATTTGATCTCCTTGCGCGCCGCTAGAAATGAATAGCTAGCTACATCCTGATTATCAGCGAACGTTGACTGTGCTGTCGCAATTTCACAGTGTTATTTCCAGAACCGCCGCCAGAAAGTCGTCAATAGGGGAGCTTTACGTTTGTGCGGGGGGCTTACGTTCGTGCAGGGGGTTGGGCTTGACATTCAAATTTGATAAAAAGCCCAAAAATTTACTGTGTTTCATATTTCATTATTTGGGGACTTGGAACTTTGTTTGGGGGGGTTAAGCTCTTCAAAGCCCCCCCGTGGCGACGGGACTGGTTCTTCCTCTTGTTAGAAGATGTCCACAAGCGTTCCCATGACTTTGAGCAGCAGCAGGTACTGAGCTGAAAACTGCAGTGTATTCTAAGCACAGAGTTTTAACGTCTTGAATATTCCAGACCTGTTTGATTAGTTAAATGCCAAATTCATGAACTATCTTGATAATGGTGAACTACCTGAGCACCTTACCAACTACGTTTTTAATGTTACATCACTCCACAAATATTAAACCAGACAAGCTTGTTTGCAAAACTAATATTTAACTAGAATGAAAGTGTCTCGAGTCAGCCTTCCTGAAATCATATTAATGCAATTAAGGTTAGTCTGATATTGCTGAAACCTTGGCATTTGTCTCGCTTTATTGATTTGAAAAAAGACGAAAACGTCCTGCCATCTTGCCACTATTGCCGTGGACATTCGTTTCAAACTCTTGTCCTTTCCTGTAATATTGTTTTTGGTGAATCTATTTTTCTCTATTATATCTTACCTCTTCGTTTGTTCATCGTACACCCTGTACGTAAGAATGCTTTTTTCCCTGTCTAGTTTTTGTTGCTACTTTGTTTATTTATTTCATCTGTAGTTGGTTCCACGCAATTTGTTAGATTTTTGTTACATGTGAAACCTAATCAATTACTGGGGATAGTTGTTTGTGGTAGCAACAGAACTGGGTGAGAAGTTGTTTTTCAAATATATTAAAACACGTCCATTTGCCTAACTTGAATTTTAGGATTTTGTATTTTCATCAGCATGCAACTGGTTTCGGCCCTTCAATTTTATTCCTTTTTCGCTTATTGCGTTTGTGTTGTTTCACCCTTTTAGCCACAAAAATTCTAAAAAAACGAACTCATAATCATAAGACAAACACTCTTCTTGCTCAAGCATCAGGAGAGCTATACGGCAGTTTACTCAGTGGCAGCGAATCGAAAGACTAACCTTTCGATCGAAAAGTGATCGCTTTGAAACTTTGATAAAGCACGCTTTGCTTTTTTAGTAATTTTCTCTAAAATTGCGATAATTATCGCTTAGCGAAGCACAAATTTTCGTCAGCGAAAGTATCAACCCAAGGCTTGCATGCAATATACAGCATGATCGTGAGGAGCACAATACATCCACGGGTGCATGAGTTTCCGTGCCAGAATCTATAAATAATCGACCTATTTTTGTTAACCACAATCATTATTTTGAAAAAAACAAAGTCCTTATTTTGAAAAATGAGAATGCAAGAGATTAAACCTAGGGTTTCAAACCCTGTCATAAAACTCAAGTCAGTATCAGTACATCATTAAACCAAGTTTGCTTGAAATTTTTCATGATGAATTGTTCTTCCCTGCCTCGTTAAAAATTAAATTGTTCAGTAACGTAGGTTTCAGTCTTAAAAGGTCCACGTCAAATCAATCTAAAAACACATGGCAGCTAGAGTTTTTACATTCATTCCCTATGAACATTCCAAGCAGGGGCGAAATAAGGGAAACAAGAAAAGATCGTTTCCCCGAGTGTAGAATCACTGCTGGGGGAGCAGAGCAACTTCGGGGGCCGCCGAGAAGTCCCAACAATGTCCGAAGTACTTTCTACATTTGCTTCCGAAAGACCTCAGGTTCCGCCACGGGAGCGCCCAACTTGCTTTTTGCCCCGGACGCCATCTAACCTCGTTACGCCCCTGATTCTAGATAGATCTAAAAAGAATATTATTTTATTACAAATGTACGTTTGCAGGTCAAGTGTCATACCATCCTTACTTACCAAACTGCTTATGTGTAGGCCGTGAGTATGCATGTTTGTTGTGTTGGGAAAGTGTAAAGTGTTGAGAAGATCCTTGTTGGGCGGGATTGGCAAATTATTTTCTGACAGATTGTTTACCTGCGAAACGACAAATTGAACTTAAACATTAAAACAACCTAAAGTTCACCGCAAGAAAGCAATGAAAACTACAAGAGCATAGCGCTGAATACACTCGATTCCAACTCTTGTAGTGTTTCCACTGGTTTGGAATCCAGTTCTTTGTGAAGTAATAGTTTTAGACTTGAAACCGAACTTCACTGTAATGGACATGAAATTATCAAATCCATCTGGCAAGATTAGTTTGAACACATATCTGTAATTTTCATGGGAATTTTATATTTCGTAGATATCTCCAATGCTGTTGCTGTGTCTATGTCAAAGTGGCAACGCGTATACAATACCAGAACAACCTCACAAAATTTGCAGTTTTTAAGCTGCTGGTGAATGGAGCAGCAAATGAAATACGCGTAAGAGGCATTACAAACTTTCATGTCAGTTACCTGCGCAAAATGGCGAACCCTCAACGACGAGGCATTACTATTCATATTTGCTACCTGAGGTGGACAGTTTTCACTCTGACCGTCGAATCCCGCAAAGGCCTTTTTCAAGTTAAGATTTTTTCCAAATTCTCTTGCATCCATTTGTACAGTTGGAACTATCAACTTACGTCATACTGAATAACTTAATGTAATTTGACGCAGTGCCATGGTGTTTTTCAAAATGAATAATTTTCACAGTGCTATATGAACATTATATGAGACGCAATTGGCATTGAAAAAGTGTTGAATTGGACAGATAATTTAAATCAGAAAAATATTACCTGCAAATTTTTCACATTTAGCAGTCATGCATAAATAACTGAAGCGAGTCCATCTTTATGGTGCTAACTCGAACATATTTAGGTATTTCTGATAGATTTAGCTAAGCTGGAACTAATCAGGCTAATCCGGAGCAGATCATTTCGGATTAACCAAATCCGTTTCCACTTGGCTTGATCTGTCCCAGGGTTGAGGAGTCAGTGCGGGAGTTGCAAGGAGTCGGACGTTTTTGGGTAGAGTCGGATTCCTAACTACACTAGAAGTCGAAATCGGTGACTGAGTGGAATTTTTTCATCCGACTCTGACTCCAGAAGTCTAATTGAGTCTTTTTTACATTGCAGTTCCAAGTTAGAAATCCTAACTCGTGCCGGTTGAAGTGGTACAAGTTTTTTTGAAACTGTTATTTAAACAGAAAATCACTTCTGTGTACCACCATTTTCATAGTTGCTGCAAGATTGTTGACAGCCAAACTTCATTCACGTTGTATTAAGGAGTTGGTGCCGGAAGTTTAATAAAGGTCGGACATTTGGGAAAGGTCGGAGTTGGAATCGGACATTTTACCTCCGACTCCGCAACATTGGATTCTGTCCGGTTATGTCCGGTATGCAGTTGCGTTTTTAAGAGGGAATGTCAGAGTGTATATGCTACTGTGCGATGTGCTCGCAATGTGAATACGCTTGAAATTGCTGCTCTGTCTAATAATGATCGCAAGGAATTGAGGCTCTAAGAGTAGAGCTAAAAATTTCATTCAAGTCACGAATATTTCTGATGAGAAAGATAAACACCGAACATCATGTCTGTGGAAGTTTACACAGACTGATGCATAAATGATGCGAATGATTATGCTGCTAGCAGCATGCTTAAAATGCGCCTTTTGCATTGGCTGATTATTGTTAGCATTGTAATCAGAATTGCAATTTGTCGTTTGTTTGACTGTAAGTGATTTAGTCTCTTGTGATATTTCTTAGTTCCGGTTCTGTTATGCTTCGCGAACCGTACGTGATAGAATATCCTTATTTTGCTGATACTTGTCTGATTTTGAAAGCAAGAATTTGCACAGATTTTTTTCTTGGGTTCGTAAACAATTTCGGTATTGTAGACCAGGACTTCTCAAACTAGGGGTCTTGACCCCATTTGGAGTTGCGAAATATAATTTTGGGTCGAGAAACAAATTGGCTTGACAAATCAGGTATAGATGTTTTTGTAAACTAATGGGACTTTTGCATGCATCATTAACATCTCGACTATCCATCTAGGGGTCGCCTAGTAAAAACTTAAAAACTTTTTAAAAATGGGGTTGCAGAACAAAAAAGTTTGAGAAGCCCTGCTGCAGGCAATGCAAGTTCCACGAACTTTGCATGCACTGTATTCGTAAGGTGCAAAACAAGCAAAACGTTGCCCAATGTGACTAGTAAACCTTGTCAGTATTTAGTCCCAAACAGTTTGCTAAATCACAAATGTCTCGATCATTTTCATGAACATCAGGAAAATAATGTCCTGTTTAATTGACTTGGGTGGATAATTTGTCGCCTGCTGCAAATCGCAAAAGTGCAACATGGTCCTGTAAAATTTTTTAAACACACAAAATGGATTCTTTTGTGCAACAACGGTTTGTATTCTGGATATCAATCCCCTATTTGTAATCTGATTTTCGTTTCTTTGTCTACTTTCAACAAAATTATCATACGATCAAAGCAATCGAAATCGCAACAAAATTTTGTGAACGGTTTCAGTGTCATGTATTCTCCAAAAACATGCTATGCAGATGCATAAAGTCTACAAACAAAGCAAGACGTTTATTTACAAGAAAGCATTATAATTTGTTTGTTTGTGCAAGGCCTTCAGTTTCTGCATGTACGATTGGTTGCAAAAGCGACATCTAAACAACCGCACGTAGTCAATTTGTAATTGACAGTGAAACTTTTCTACATGTTTTGCATCACTGAAAAGAAGCTGCAACAGCAGGAGCGCTAAGGGCAATAACATTGAGCAACATAACTGTTTGTAAGTATGTTGCAAAAGGCATGCGTCGCATCAAAACGTTTTTGTAAAAAGCTTAGACTTGCTACGTTAATCAGAGCTAATTGGTGCATAAACTCTTCAGTACGTTTTTTCTGCATGTCAATGAGGCTAAATGTATCAATGCATTAAAAAAAACGAAATGTGCCAAGCATTTCAACCCTTTAACGCCCGCGCCGGCCATTATGATGGCCGGTACTTTTTTGTCCATAACTTGCCAGCCGCTAGAGCTAGAGAGCTGTTCAAACCCTGTACGGATTTAGCAAGTCTTCTAGTTTCGATTGAAAATGATTTGTGTTAAGTTTGGTTTGGGGTTCTCTGTGGGTGAAGTCACAAGTGGGGTTGTTTTGCGTTTTTTGATCAACTTTAACTGTCCATGGGAGCCAAGAAAATGAGTCATTTTCTTGTCTCATGTCTTTTTGTAATCTAGAGTATTATCGGAGTCTTTAGAACACTTGATTGGCTTTCCAGAATCTCTGGAGCCAAAATTTTTGCTTAACAACCAAAACGTGGTAAAAATTGCACTCACACAAACGCTGACACTGGGTATATTGCACTCATGGTCATCACTGTTCATAACCCGCCGCCAGATTAAGCTAGAAAGTTGTTCAAACCATCTGAAGATGGGGAAAATCGTGCAGTTTGCAATAAAGAAAGCTGTTTCGGATTTGGATGTTTAGTGTTTTGTTTACGTTTACATGATTCCCGGATGTTTATGCATATCTTGCTTACATTCCGATGATCTCATCACCCCCTGGGAGTCAAACAAACAATCCGATTTTGTGGCTCACAGTTTTTGTTGATTCCAGGCTATAGAACGAGTCTTTACAGCCCTTGATCGACTTTTTAGCGTTTTTGGTTCGAAAATTATGGCCAAAAAACGCAAAATAATTAGGGAAATTCAAGAACATTTCTCAGCAAGTTCCTGAAATATTTGGAATTTCTTTGCAGAACTGACATCATCACGACGTCATCAAAATAACGGCAAAAATTCCTCAGTCATGACGTTATTGACCCAAAACCTAAAACCCAAAACTTAAAAAAATTGTATTTTAAATTGGAAAATTTCGCGAGTCTTTGGAGGGTTTGAATGGCTCTCTAGATCAATCGGCTGCCGAGGTATTGCTGGACAAGTATGGCTTGAGATGGCTTATGATACCATTTGTGCAACTTCTTCATTTCTGTGGAAAATTGGGTCTTTAGTCTGAAATGTAGCTCGAGATAGGCTAGAAATCTATTCAAGGGCTAAAAAGACGCGGATTTTAGCCTACTCTCCAAACACTCATGAGCCAAAAAATGGCTCGTTGGGTTTGCGCCCAGCATCAGATAAAATTTCCAAAAATTGGAAAACACCCCCATTAGTGAAGTCCCCCACAGAGAACCCTTAACCGCAAACTGAAAAATTTTTTTTCAACCGAAACCAGAAGACATCCCGAATTCCTAGAGGGTGTGAAAAGCTCTCTAAATCTAACGGTGGCGATTTATGGCCAAAAAGTGCCAGTCATGATAGTAACCGGCGCGTCTTTTTGGAAATGTTTTTTGAAACCTTTAAATAAATCTGCAAGCTTTTGAACTTTTCTTTTTTTCACTTGTTGTTGTGTAGAATGCATTTGAAAGGCACAAATGTCATAAGCACTTATCAAGAACGTAAAGTATTATTGGAGAGTATTAGCAAAGTATTTATCGCACATGTCATTCTTCACCATTGCCAGTGCTGACATATGTTAGCCGACAGTTTCAAATTTGCTCAAAGTTCTTTTTTTGGCTTTTACACAAAAACTTATAAGGCATTTATGGAAGGGCAGCAAGCAGACGATATTTTTCGGCGTGCAAAGTGATTGCAATTTCTTTTACCTCACAACTACAGGTGTTTTTGAAAATTTCGGCAGGGGCATTTACCCGATTGTACCTCTTTGTCTGCGGGCCTGATCGCTGGCTACATTACACTAATCAATGTCGCTTGATAAAAACTATTTTTGATAAAATAATACTTTCACACATCACTTTCCCTTGACAACTCTTTATGCAATTTACTTCATCTTGGGAAAATGTGGAAAAACATATCATATTCAGATATTACGACCCACAGCTACGTTTGTGCATGGGATGGTTGAGACGAAATATTACAAATAAATGACGGAAAGTCCTCAATAGTATGAAGGGTTGGCATGAACTTGAAAAAATTGTAAAGTAGGCGATTCGCACCACGATATTGCAACTTGCAAAATACAAATCTCTGAAAAAATTCAACATTTACCATTCTATTTTTGAAATACACTACCTCCTCTAATACATCAGAACTAAAAACGTAATCATACTGGAAATTATCCTTAACCTGAAATATTCCGGTTTACTTGTCAAACACCATCTGGATGTGATGTTCTAGCCACAGAAGAAAAATGTTACATAATGCAAAAATGCAATTTCAAACATTTATCTCTGAGATTCCAGTAACTGGCTTGGCTGCGTCCTACAATGACTGTGTCCATGATTCATTCTCCGGCTTTATGCTGGGGTTTTCTACAGTAATGTAAGCACGAAATTTATACAACTACATTACTTTTCCATCAAAAAAGATTGAGCGGACAAAGAATATGGTGTCCATCCTTCTTCAAAATTTTGGGCAGACATGTCGCCCCGCCCTTGAAAATCGGTCCCTGCCACGCATGAATAAGGTGAAAAAGACAATTTCCACGAACTTGTAGGACGTTATCCAAAATCGAACATTTCACAAAACAATCTACACAAAAGTTCTTTACACCTCATTATTCTGCAGTACCCTTGTTTTGCTTCTTCTATCCGACAATGGGCACCAGTGCCTAATTCTGCAATCCAGCCTAATATAAAATCTAAAAAATAAAGGTGCTAAAATTAATAAAATAACTTTCAGTCATGTTATTGGCAGAACCTTACCTGTATTTATACAAGAAATTTGCAACTGCGGAATCACAAAAAATGATGAAAAAGACGCCATTCTTGTTTCATACATCAGTAGCATATAATAAAGTAAAACTGTCCCAAAGCTCAACTAAGTTTGCTGGTTTGTGTCGCATGGTTGATTAAAACGGAACTACCTACCAGGATTCACAGAAATCGTTTATATGGAGCGTCGTTGAGGATGTCGGTTTCACTTTGTTTAATACATGCGGATTTGTCTTTAAACACGCCTTCCTGGTTATTGACTAGAAGTTGTTTGGTAAAGTACTTTGTAATGTCAAGGTAGCTTCTGATCAATGTTTTACTAAACTGTTTGAAAGTGTTAATCGCCGCGTATAGTCCTGTGATTCTTACCAAGCGGAGACAGATTGTGTCACCACGTTTGATCCTCCACGTCGGTCCAGGAATTTGTGAATCATAACTCCGACGGGGTAGTTGCAGCCAGTCAACAACAAAGTCTGTAACTTCTACGTTGACAGTAATGTTCAGCACCCCATTGCTTGAAACGTATTGTTTTGGTTGGCGGAAAGGCATGCCACCTGCATTGCAGCAAAACAAACAATTCCGTTAGTGTTTATCCAGATCATTCTTTGCAAGTTGTATCTGACCCAGATCACTGACTGTAGCCACGATACATGTTGAAAACAATTGTGTATTTTTTGTTATAAATGGTAAATGCAATTTTAGATTTTACTTCATGGCTTCAAAAATTCCACAAAATAGGTTTCGTTGCTCATGGAATGTCCTTGTTGGTTGATCTGGAAATAGCAGTGAGTCGATTACCCCTGGGCAACCCATGAACATTTTGATGATACTTCGGTGCAGGCTAAGATTCTAGTTGGCCAGTATATTCTGGTTAAAATTATTTATGTGTTATTTGGAGATTTCGCTCAGAACTAGAGGGTGACACCACGTCTCAATTTGAATGGAACACTACCGGTCAGCGACTTGTCCGTGAAAACTAGATTTGATGGGGCTGACCAGAAAATGTAGTGATGCTCAGTGAAACAACAGTGACGATCTCTCACATTTCTATGACAGGTGCGGGAAATGAGGATCACTCTTAGTAAAATTTATTTGTTAACCTGAGCAGTTTGCGCACTTTACGTTGAAACAAGACTAACATACTTTGCCTTGACTGGTATTTGAATTTTCCCCAATTCAAAAGTGCGTTATTCGAAATTATAAAATCAAAATGTACTTTGAGCATGTAAAAGCATGTAAATTACAATGTGGTATTCCAATGAAAGCAGTTCTCTGAGAAAAAGGCAATTAATTTTTTGTTTCTGAAAGTGATGCGTGACTGCACAGATCGTCTCTTATACTCACACACTCTTTTCTTTTATTAGACTCATAGACATAAACGACAGCGTCATGCACGTATACGCAAAAGTACACCACTCGTAATGGCTGGTAGGATGCAACTGCAAAATCTTTGTTAATAACAATGAGCACAGTAACCAAAAAATAGCAGTTTGCATTGTGTGAAAACAGCGCCCTTGACTGGGGGGAGGGCAAAAGACGTGGTCGCTCCTCCAAAAGCTAAGGCGACGATCTTTAAAATTTTGAGTAAAATTTTATGAACGTGGCATTCTTATTTTTAATTTCAGTAGCCAATTAATAACCTAAATGATTTTTCTAGTTAAACGCCTGATGAAAAACAGCTGCAACATTAAACAGTCTGTTTCTGTGCAATGCCAGAAATTAAACAGCCCTTTTCGACATGTATGTTGAAACACCGTCAGCAGTTGCGCTGTCAAAATAATTCCACAGCTAACTGATCTCAGTAGTAAATACGTTAGGCTCACACTTTTTTCGTCAGCTCTCGATTCACAAAAAGTAGGCTGCAGCGCTGCGGATTAACCATACGTTTGAGATTGCCTGACGATTGAGAGAAGCACAATGCCTTTCAACTTTATGTCTACCCCTTCTACAGTTTGCAAGTTCTGAAAATGAACTGTGTTCCAACAAATCCATTGATACTTTAGAAGAGAGCGTTTCCATTTTGGCGGAACTAATGGGCAGGCCAAAGTGCTTAGCTTTGTTAGAACAAGTAAGTACGTTACATAAAATCAAAACTGTAGAAGTCTCTCTTTACGGGAAATATGTGACATGAGCCACTGTTCTTCTTCACTTCTTGTCGCATGAGGTAGACGCCTGCTCAATGAGACAATGCTTCTTTCCTTTGTGGTGTTTCGCGAAAATTTTGTAGCAGAAAATGTTGGATTGCACTCAGCCGCGCATTGAATAGCTAGACCAGTCATTCTCAACTGCGGTTTCAAGAGCCTCATGCGGCTGCTGAGCATCCTTTGTGCGGCTTTCAGCAGTATTTGAATAACACGTCTAATGCTTTGTGTTACAGACGTCGTTCAATAATAAAGCAATACGTTTCAACCCGTGGTGTGGGAGGTGGGTATGCAGGGAGTGTAGGCGCACCCCCACAGGTTTTGATTTGTCAAAATCCGGGGAAAATGCCTGAAAATTAGGAGAAAATCACTTGAAATCCGAACAAAATCTCTAAATATCTTGGCAAATTCCCTGAAAATCTAGGAACAAATGGTGCACAACGTTGTTTCAATTAAAAAAATGGCGCCCAATGTTTGCAGAAAAACATATGAAGACCTTTTTTTGGAGGATCGCACCAAAAAAGGACTTCATGATCTTTGTGAGAGTAAATTTGCAGGAAAATGTCGCACAACAACTTTTTGGGGAAATTTAGGCAAAATTCCTTCTTGCCCCAAAAATTCGTTTGCCCCTACATCTACGGTGCCAACTGACTTGTGTTAAATTTTTTTAGTGCCGCTCTATGACAAAAACGTATGTCGGGATTTGGCTCCCATCAGCGTAAACATTGAGAACCACTGCGTAAGAACATTGGACGGTATGCATGCTCTTTTTCATATCAAATTTAGTTTTCAGGAATCATTATAAACGGCAGGTTCATGATAAAGATGAAACGTTGATAAATCGAAAAACTTTTTCAGTAGAATTTGTGCATGAAGGAACTAAAAGTTTGAAGTTAAATTTCCATCAAGTACAACGGCCAAACCTGCAAGAGTTCTGCAAAGTACTAAAACATCGAAAAATTACTAGGGATGGCAAATGCAAATGCTTTCTACCAAACGTCAGGTGTCTCAGGGAGACGGGCAGGCTCGTAGGTTTTACGGTTTGTGGGGAAAAGGTCCTATTAAGTGGGAAAGTTTTTGTTTTTTTTATGTTTACACATTTTTCTGGACACAAAAATTTGGAGGGGCACAAAAAGTTTTTCGGGAGCATTGCCCCCGATTTCTTCCTATGGCTAGAGTTTGGAGTCGGGTCATGGACAGTCTTTATGTTTCTCAAAATGTAATCAGCTCAATCAGTTCTGAAGCTTGTATTAGTAACAAAACTCAAGTTTAAACTGCCTCGTCAAGTCGACCAGGGCAACAGCTTGTTTGGCGAACACGATTAGATTTTTGAGCTTTGTAGCAAATATCTGACTGTACATTAACTGAGTATCTGCTGACTGGAAACTTTGTTTTCTTTTAATATTAAGAAAAGTGTCTGGAGATCCACAGTTCATAAAACAAGCTTGAAGTTATGATAAGCAAGTTTTAAAGAGAAAAATGACATGCAACAGGTGCTGTGTGGTTTACCATATGTGATTATTTCAAAAGTACATGCATATTTTGACCAACCTTTAAGAGGACATGGATAGTTCATTGAACATTCTCCATCAGAAATGTCCACGAAGCTTGAAATAACTGTTGCAAAAAACAGATTCCACTAGATATTGCACATTGCTACGCTCGATATTCGACAACACATGTATAGCCTGGGAAAACTGAAACACTCCTATTTACTGAAAAATAGAGGTCAATATTTCACTGCGCAGTGTGAAATTTGCTGGTAATGCCCTGATTGTGAAAAGAACGAAAAAGTAAAGCAGTTGTGCGTTTGGACGCATTTAACATTCTCAAAGGTAAAAACGGCAAATAACGGAGAACACCCAAACGTGGATATGATGCGTGGTTAATGCGAAACTGTGTCTTCGTAATCGATTCGCGAAATCCTTTAAAGTGTTTTCTTCTAAATATAAATGTATGCTTCAAACACTGATCGGTTGGAGGCATGATCTACTTTTGGAAGGTAAGAATTAGCCCTTGTTTGTTGAATAAATCTTCACAAACCAAGCCTGAAAAACACCTTCTGCTGTTTACACGTCATAAGAAAAAATAGAAAAATGATGAACTTTCTGACACCACTGATGATTAACTAATTTCAATAGTTCTTTGAAAAAAAGTCAAAGGAGATACAAACAACAAATATTGAATAGTTTCTAGTCATCATGTGACTTTAGGCAACATGTTTAAATATTAATGTAAATATTGATGTTTTACTGATGTCTCACCAAAAAGTCTACCTAGGCACTCGCAGATAAATGTAAAATTTATTAATACTCTCCAAAATGTTTTTCTGCATTGCGCTTGCTTAAGAAACCTGTGTGAACGTTCGCACGCCAGTAGCTTTGCACATATGACAACAACGGTTCCACGCCTATTGAGGCCAATTCATTTGAGACCTGTTCATTTGAGACCACATTCACATGAGACTTTTTTATTTGGTACCAGGTTCAGTTGAGACCAACCACATACATTTGAGACCACATTAAGTTGAGATCACATTCATTTTTCGCCATGTTATATGAAGCTGGTTTTATTTGCTGTGAATCACATTTTTATGATCTACCATCCACTTCTTTGCGGGTGACCAGAAGTTTTGCGAGGTGGCTATTCATTTGAAGTTTTGCAAGGGTACGCCCTTCCGTGTCCACAGTGACTCATGCTGGGTTGCAAATGCACTTTCGCTCACATCAGTTACCTCGCAAATGGCTTATATGTTAATATTTGTTTTAAAAAATTTTCGGTTATTTTATAGAAAACCGATATTTTTTGCATGACTGCAATAGGTATTAAATTAGCGTAAAAAAACTAGGTTTATTTTTTTCAAACGTTTTCGCCAATCTCAGGTTGCTTCATCAGATTTCTACGAGAGGGAGATTGAATACGACTGACGAAGTAACACACATTTGCAATTAAGAAGATATCCTGGTTATCAGAGGACAAGTAGCAACAATTTTTCAAACAACCATCAAACCGTAAAGGAACTTATCTCGCAGCATCCACTCGACCTGGCCAATACGAAATGTTTATATTTGAAACAGAACACATATTCAAAACTCATGTTCTCTCTGTTCTACCTAGCTGCTATTGAAAAAACTAGACTACTCATTACAGTGAAACAATTACCTTTGTTACGATTAAAGAATAAATCATGATGATTAAGGGCGTTGAAAGGCGCGCACTCCACTTCGATCTTCGTGGCAACGGTTCCCACGTTTACAATATCTAGGAAGGCGGCGGCACTACACAAGTAACTTCGACAGAAAGTGTAAGTTTGCATATGTTTGTAGAGGCAGCGCGGGGTTCGATCGTAAGCAATCGGTCGAATCGGTCAAAGACCGGCCTTGCAGAAAAGAAAGCTATTCCATTACCGTTTGTTCAGAGTGCTATTCTCAGGTTTTTATTGCCCAGTTGATCTGGCGTAGTCACGATATACGTTACAAGGGGAAGCATGCATACCGAATAGCTATGAATACCATTCTACTTTCTTACCCCAGCAGCATAAGACACAGGGCTTTTGATTCCCTGCTTGTCGCAGTAGGGGTGGAAGATGTTTGTTTTAATCTGGAAACGAGCGTTTTTAATGCAAAGATTTGCTTGGCAGCCGACTTGCGTTTGATTGTGTGCAGGAGAAACGAGCAAATTGTATTGAAGGACAGTTTGCATGCAAATGCGTAGCCAGGAGAGTCTAGCGGGCCACGACCCCCCAAAATTTTTGGAACATATAGTCATATTGTGCTTTGAGAGGCAGTATCCCATACAAAATAGTGTTATTCGCCTAAAATCATACATTCTCCCCCCCAATTTTTAGGCTGCCTACGCTACTGTTTTCATGATTCGAAAAGCGTTTTTGATCTCAACCATCTACTTTTTTCTTACATCGAAAAATATCATTTCTTCCATGAAATGCACCATTAACCGTATTCAGGAAGAGCCAAATGAAAATTTGGATTGGGCTTTAATTGCCAAGATGGCTGACTGTTGTGTCTATTAATTTCTTCAGACAACTTGTTATAGCATGTGTAGACAATGTTTTAAAAAATTTTGTCAGGTGTTGATGAATCAAATTTTTACTTGAAACATCTCTTGCTAATCTTATACCCGGGGTGTGTTTTGAAAAGGTTGTAAAAGTTTGGGCGAATTTAAGAAATGGATAGTTCATCAAACATTCCTCACAGAAAATACTACCATGTCTAGAATCAATGTTGCAAATAAATGGTTTTCACTCGACATTGTTCGTTGCTGTGCTCAATATTCAACCAACAGAGCAATAGCTTTTATAAATTGAAAACTTCTCAGATGTAAAAAATAGACGTCAGTTTTATCTCTGCATTGCAAAAATCACTGGTATTTGTCTGATGGAAGCTCAATCTAGTGCGAAAGGAAAGGCTGAATGCTGATTATAACTGTTTTGTCTGGAGATTGATTTGCGACAAAAAGTAGCTTCAGATCTCTTCACTGCGTTCGAAGGTGTGGGATTTCCCAGATAGTTTATTATGTTTTCACCATGTTGTATTAAACATACATTTTCATTCCTAATTCCAAGTCATGTCTTGCGCCGGGGTACGTTCACAAATGCCAACCAGTTCTCTGAAGGAACAGCTAATTGCCTACACGGGTTTTATAGCTTCATTACATTCGAAGAAAAAAAAAAGGTCGCATGAGTGGAAAATGAAAGAAGGCACGAGCGTGTGGTCATAAAGATGCCATTTGGCGCAAAAAGGAGAAAATGATATGACAAAATTTGACCAAACTGGTAGCATAATCGGAACAAACCACGTGCCTTTCTGGCTCGTCTTCGAGAGCATACGTGTTCGTACAAGCTACATTTCACACACACAAATCTCTTGTGATATGAGAACAATATGCGTGACACAGTCGCGTGCGACCAAGCAATAGCTCTGGCATTTTTCAGAAAACGCTGAGATATATTAAACTGAGGACCACAGCAAGCTCTAACTCCTGCACTATAAGAGGCATTTCGAGAAACGTGTGCGCGAAATTTGCAGTCATGCAAACATACGTCAAACAAATCATCTGCCTTTGTCATACCAATCATCTGTTCATATATGCCAAGCAGGCTTAACACGTAAGAACCATTTGCAACCACACAAACATGTGTCAATTAATCATCTTTTCTCTCTAAGGGTGATTTATTCTTCCATTGTCCGTCAATTTCGATTTTCCAAGTATCAACAATGGTGCTGCAGCCAGACTTATTTTGTGAGCCATCATCTGAACGTTTCGTGCAGAGATTCCACTTTTGATGTTANAACATCAGATATGATGTTTTTCGAATTTCTTTGATGTTTATTGGTGAAACTGCAGTTTTAGTGTCGAAAACGACATTCCTATTGTAAGAATTAATTTTCTTTTTTCACATTTTTGCGCGATACGGTATTTTTTTTATTTCATTTCATTTAACGGCAAACGACGGCAGGCCAGAGCCTGGAAAGCTATCTGCCGGTGCTAGTTGCGAGAACATGATAACAAAATGTCAACAAAGACGCAAAAAACATTAATAAAAAAATCAATAAATAAACAAACAAAAAAGAAAAATTGATAATAGAACATTAAGAAAAAATGATGCGGTGCTTGTTGGCTCGTTTACCGTTTTCAAGTTCACATCGTCATTTCATCCTATTTTGTTTTTTTTTGAGTACGCGACTGTTTTCAGCGCAACATAGGAAACCGTGTTGTTTCGAAGCAATTGCGGTTCTAACAATTGCATGTGTTTGCGAGATTGAATTCTGTAGTATAGCAGGGCTTCTCAAAATGTGGGAAATGTAATTTTGCGGTCGCAAAATAAATTGGTTTGACAAATCAGAAACATAAGTTTTTGTAAACTTCAGAAGCAAATCAAAGGTAGGCGTACAGTTAAATTATTTCTACAACATTTTTGGGGAAACACCGTGTTTCACACTGTCAGTTGCATACAGGGATGCATGCTTGATCTATCGAGTGATAGCAACAAGCACAACAAGTGCGTTGCTACGTTGTAATTATTGCAAAGTACTGAACGATTTTGACCTTTGTGCATGAAGTCTGACACCAGGGAGCACTTGTGTCTAGAACGCTATTGTAGGTCTAAGGGCAAGAGTATCATACTGTCCTCATCTCTAAGAACTCTCCCTATTTTCAATTACTACATCTTAGAAAATATCAATGTCCTTTATTCTGAGAAATGTCCATAAATGTAATTGTGGCCATATTTCCTTATTTTTTGTAGCTTAACAAGTTCAATTAAGCAGTGTTTGATAAACGTACAGATCGTTTGCATTTCATTTTGAGTATTTCGTAATAAAGGTTTTGCGAGGTCATGAAATTAGTGTAATCTTCCAGCAAAAAGACGTAACGCAATATCAAGCATATTTAGCACTGTAAACTGTTTAAGCTGTTTAGAGATCTGAGGAAGATTAATTTTGTAGTGAAGTTTTAGCATTTGATTGAGTCAAGAAATGTGGACGATTGCAAGAAGAAATTCGAAATGCACGAGTTTCTCTAACAATAAAACATTGCTTGAGTAAATTGGGCTTGGAGATGAATTTGCAAAAATATGATCTGACGTCATTCCTACAAACAGAATTAATTTCACCAGATGTTGTTTAATTTTGGGCATGAAAATCGCATTTACCTGTGGCCCTTTTTTTGGTTCTAGCTTTTTGCATGTCAAATTCACTGTTTTGGCACTCTTATGCAAAACAAAGAGCACATGTGCTAATTATGGCACGAATAATCTGGCATTCGTCCAACTAGTCTTGAAAACTTGGGGGCGTGTTGCTGAGAAGTAATCTCATGTCAGTCTTAACGACCGGTCTATTATTAGACTTTTGTTTCAATGAGGACAATGTTTGGGAATCTCACAGACAGGAGTGAGTATTGAAACTTAGGTGTGTGAATCAAATTTTCGGAAAAATGCATCAAAGCAATTGTTGAGTGGCCATTTTTAGCACAATTACGCATAATTTTTCTTTATTTTGAAACATATATTACCCCACTTGAGATCTTATCAAATGTGGCTCTGGATTGGTTCATACGTCTAAAAAAAAAACAATGCAAAAACTCAGTGAAAAGATCTGAAAGGATGCCGACGGCATCTCAGAAGAAATAGGTGGCTTGACGTTACTTTCTCTCGTTCGAACCCCCCCCCCTCAATATCTACCCTGAACATGGAAGAGCGTGGAAACGAATGGAAGCAGATAAAGAAAAGGGAGAAAAGTTAGGTTTGGGTTGGATTGCTTCAGAGAACACCGGAACTGCGTAAAGGAATGAACATAGAGCAAAACACGTGCTTAGGAATCAGTTCCAAATGCACCAAGACAAGACAACATTCCATTCAGAAAGTGAATACACGACTGTTACGTCAAGTTTCGATTGCAGAAAATGCGACAGCATTAACTTTTTTAGAATGCAACAGTTTGTTTGAAACGTATTAACTGCAAATAACAAAAGAGTCTTTGAACATTTAGCACATGCACATCGCTATCACTTGTTAAACTTGCTGGTAATATTCCGCCATATTTCATCAACACTCTGCTTTGTGTTGGAATCATGCGTTTGGACCATAATTACTATAAAATAATGAATGTAATACCGAATTAAAACAACAAAAATATCGGTTCTGCTTTGTTTGATTTTAGCTGCCACTTTGTTGGAATTTCAGCTGACAAATGTTTACACCAGGCCAAATATTTACGGGGATTATGCAATCTAAGCATCACTGGGCAGCGCTTAATTGTTTTGGTGGTAGCGTGCTTGTAGAGTGAGGTCGATTAAAATTGTATAGTAGAAACGATGTAGGAAATATGACGGAGATAATGAGAACTTCACATTTCTAGAGAGCTAAAAGGGAGATATGCTCCTGAAGTTTGTGCAATCACTCCTGTTTCCTATTTAGTGTTTGGGGATGATTACCGCACTTTGCCAAACTCTTGCAGTCTTCTGAGAAAACCAGGTCACTTGACAAAAACAACTCAAACAAATCCTTGATTCAAGGCGTTGAGCATTTCTGGTCGGATTTCATTGAAATCTGGAACCTGGCTCAGTCCTTTGAATGTTTGACAGCTTGGAGGACGTTGGCTGCAGTAATGTGGTATTTTCCCCAGAAAGATTACCTCGTGTCTGGCCGGTGAGGAGTAGGAAAATTTGTGGGGGATCGCGGGATTTTTGCTCGAAAATTTTCCAGATAAAAACGACCTCCAAAAAACAACTTCATTTCATTTTAGGCGCATTTTTTTCAAATCAAAACACATCAAACACCGTTTTTGCCAAATTTCCCCTAACTTGCCCGAAAAAAAGAATAAAAGAAATCACCTCCACAAAACACAAAAACTGTCTGCACTTTAATTTTGGGCGCCATTTTTTAGAAATCGAAGCACATCAAGCGATTTTGCGAAGGTTTTCACATATTTTGCCCAGATTTTCACCAAATCAAAACTTTTGGAAGTTCGCTTGCACCCTCTGCAACCCTGCTTCCTACACCACTCGTTTCAAAGATCTTTAAAGTACTTTCTCCATCCTCTAAGAATGTTCTTCTTATTGCTGAACAAAACACAATTTTGGTCTTCGATTGAGCTATCAGAATGAGATCTTTTTTCCGCTAGCAAGTCGGATGGTTTGTTGGAACACTTTGCAGGCTTGCCTGTAAGAGAATCCAGTTTTTCCAAAATTTTCCCAAGATTGCGTTTTGGACTTCTTTACGGTAAGGACTGCCAAATTAGCGCGTCGGCGTAAAGTGAATGAAAGAAGCGGCAGTTTTGTTCCGAAGTAATGTCAGGTAGATTACTTCTTGGCTTAAATAGCCTCTTTCACCTCTAGGTTCTGACACGGGTCTGCCTTTCTACATTCTTCGTCACAGGGAGTCGATTCCGTTCATTTATCCAAGCAGCAGAGAATCTGTTGCTGATGACATACAATAACATCTGAAGACAAGTAATTTGCAAATTTGTGCAAGATCTATTTTTTCATCAAATCTAATTGTATTATGTATGGAAGATAGGTCCAAAATGTTTTCTTCGCCGGCTGTTTGCAGTTCAATTTGCTGTTTCTTCAATGCACAACTTGTTGTTTACCAGATTTTCAGACAGTAGCTTTTCGAAAGCGGTTCTGATTCCAAAGTCCCTCTCACGAAAAAAAACGTAGATTATTCCCGCGAAAAAAACACAATACAACAACAACATCTTCCTCATTTTTGACAAATCTTTTTAAAAAAATATTCTCGTCTTTAGCAAATTATTCAAAGGCAATCGAACATGAAACTTTTTAATAAAAACGTTTAGATTCATCTTATAAATACAGTGTTTCATGACTTCAGAAAGTTTGACACAAATTAAAATACTTCAATTATCTACATTCACCAAAGAAATTCCGAATCTAGCAGTGTTGATAATCCAGTAGACTGCAAACCCCTTACAAAAGCGTAATCTTAACACGACTCCCAATTCGCCATTAATTCGGCCATGGAGTTTAAACCGTGATAAAATTATGAAACACTCGACGATTCTTGACGATACGAATTGGTTAAGAGTTCTTTTTCGGTGTCCCACCGTTTCAGCTGTAACATCCATAAAACTGCCTAATATTTGCACCAGTAAAATCAACTCAACTCTGCAAGAACAAATGCAGATCTTGGATCTCGCTTAGTGCTAAATTTATTTATTTTTTGGTGTTTAGAAACGTGTATTTTCATACTTCATGATATTCTATGAATCGCTCTCTGCTGTAAATATTGCAGCTAGCGCACGGATGCACGCAACTGTGGCACGTGGTTTGCGTTCATGCCGGTACAAAGTTTTGTCTAACCTATACAACCGTAGCTAAGACGCATGTTCTCGAAGACGTGTCAGACATGCTCTTCCTTTGGTCTGGTTATGTTAACACTTTGATCACATCTCGTCATGTTTTTCTGATGTTCAAGCCAAACGTCCTCTGTCTGACCACGTTATCGTGCCAAAGCACATTTTTACCCCACACGACCAATTCTTTTCTCTCGACTGCAGTGAAACGTTAAAACAACTGAATGTAATCAGCTGTTACTCCTGATAGCCTGGTGGCAATTGCAGACATGTCATGACATCAAGCATGATCAAGAATTTGGAATCGCAAAGGGATGTTTTTTAATACAAAGTGGTGAAGAAGGACGTCTGAAGTTTTTTTTACGAGGGAAGAGCCAACAATGTTTTTGCAGCAGTAGCGAAAGATTTTTCCTGAGACTGACAAATGGTGACATTTCATTTTACCCCCTAAAACGTAATATAACAACCTTTTCTTGCCAAAAGTTAGAAAAATGTCAGATTTCCATATCCAAGGAGACCGAAACAACCCTAGGTCCTCTTTCGACGTCCATGATGGTGAAAGCTTTCGAACTATTAGGCAAGTACCATCTCCTATTACGTAGAGAGTTTCCAAGTCCTAGATTGAGCTTCGTTCAGTTTTCATAAATGCAGTTGGCACTAGAAATGCACGTCGTTTTCTTTGAAAAATTTTTTAGACGTTAATGGGCCATATCTTTTCAATTGTTTGGCCATGGTTTTAACTTTACCAAATCGTTAAGTGCTAAGCTTAAGCGGATCATCAGACCATCAAGACCTGTGACACACCGCAGTACTGAAAAAGCATGGTCTTGCGAATATTGTATCACGCCTGCGCTGCGTACACGATGTTCATGGACAATGTAGATGTTGGCTTGCTAAGCATTTTGTGTTTTTAAAAAATGTGGTTGATTGCCGATTTTTATTCCCACTATTATTGTTGTTGTTCACAATTGTTTGTTTGGAAAAATGTGCTTCATCCTTACATTGAGTGGTATCAAAGTAGGCATGAAGTAAAATTTCAATAATCATGTCCTAAACCATTTACGTAATTTAGCAACCCTTTTTGATAAAACAAATGTACTGCAAATTATTTTTTCCTGCGCTTTCATTGACGTCATGAAAATAAATAGAGGACTTTTGGATGCTAAGCATCGGGAGGACTTGACAAAATTTGGTAAATGAAAATGCAAGTGAGACAAGAAATTATTCAATCAAATGAGAAAAGCAGAATCAGAAAAAGGAAAAAATTAAAGAACATCGCAAAAGCTACAGGAATTATAGTATCATGATATAAAATTAGAAACCCTGCAAATCTCGTGAACAGTACTGTTTGGCCATTTTGGATGAATTATGACCGACAATAATTGTCTGGAGTCTAGACGATAGAAGTAGAGAACAGTTCAATCTCTCCTAAGGTGCAGAAGGTCTTGCAATTTTGAATAAAAAATTTGGAAAGTTTTGGACTTGAGGTTAACGATGGATAACGTCATAAATGTTATTGGTATAGGGGTTTCTCATTAAGTCAACATGTCTTGGGTCTAACCCAAAGAAGCAATTTTAGTTATTTTTCCTAAAAAAACAGGCAAAATTTCGCTCCTTTTGAGCCTTTGATTGACTTTCTAGCGTTTGTGGTTCGAACGTTATTGCCAGAAAAGAATAATCAATTTGCCAACACCCTCGTGATTCATTAGGAGATAAGCAGTTTTGATGCAAATTATGATTTTTTTTCAGCAGCAGATGAATCTATGCCGTCTGGTGAAGCTGTCAGGTTTCTATTTCTGTGTTTGTCAACTTGCGTTTACTTCTTGTGTTAGGTAACCGGGATCGAAGCACGAGATGTTTGCAAAATGATTTGGAAACTGATGAGGACGATGGTAAAGTGTTGACTGCAAAGAATGGCACTAAATGGAAGCAGGTACAAGTCAGGGACAAGTCCACAGTCAGAATATCAGGTAACCATATTCTGAGAGAGAAGACCTTCAAACGCTTGGTGTTTATTTATTGACATGTCTATACTTGGAACCTATACGAAAGTGCACAATCACTGAAGCTCATAGACAAAGCGGTAACCAAGAGTTTTGTCTAAAAAAGATGAAATACTAGCATTCGGTGCTTTTTTGTAGGCGCGAAAAGCAACAGGATCAAATGGCATCGTATATCACAGTCGCTGGAGTGAACATTTGGGCACTCCATTATGCAACCAAGCGATGTTGCGAAACCGAATCAGCGAAATTTTATACTTTCCCCGCTTTGCGAAAAAGTCTGATCGACATCAAAGGTTGAAAACAGGCAAATTTGTTTGCTTTTCAGATTTGTTGAAGCGGTTCGTGGAGACCTGCAAATTATGTTACACACCTGGGGCTTTCGTCATTGTGGATGAACAGCTTATGCTCAATGAACAGCCAGCAAATGTGGATGATCATTTACGCAGTTCATGGCGTCTAAGCCTGACAAATAAGGGCAAATATTGTTAAAGCGTAAGATTTAAACTTGAATGGGATGAATCTCCACTGGCTGCTATGACTTGCTAAAGCACGCAAACTACTCTCAGAGCAAGCACCCAGTCCGGTACATTTGTATTTGAACTCATTTAAACTTTCGCAGGAACCAATCGCAAGAAAAGATCCACGATGAGCACTTGGCAGAGTTACAGAAGTTTAATTTACGCTTGCGAGGGCGTCGGATAAGATCGTGGCGCGTCGTAAGAGTGTCGTGCTTTGTTTGCAATATTCACCGCACCAGGGAGTTTAACGCTAATTCAGTTTAACGCTAAACACCAGGGAGTTTAACGCTGTTTAACGCTAAACACCAGGGAGTTTAACGCTAATTCTGCATACATGCAAATGACCAATAGTAAATAGTCCGGGTAAAACTACGTAGCTGCGGTAACATATGCAACAAACAAATCGAACCAGCATAAACCAAGCCAGTGTGCTGACAACTGAATTTACCTCTATGTGGTAGGCAAATCGCTGTGACTTCAACTTAACTTAGCAGCACTACCGCAACCGAACTCTAACACGGCGAACAAGGAACTAAACCTGGCGTTGCGAGCAAAGAAACAAGACGACATCCCGCTCCCGGTAATCATGAGAACACGCTTCATCCTCCGATTAAATTACGTCAGCTGAGCGGAACAGCAATTGTTCTAACGCAACAGAAATATTGGCTAGCTGTGGACAAAGAGAGGAACTACTCGTATATGATAAATGGGTTCCTGCACGTTGGCGGAGACGAAACTCGTTCTTGGGACGAACGAGTCTCCGTACCAGGTTGTCATGCTGTTGTTGAAGCCGTGTCCCAACAAAGTGAGGAACGTGACAACCGAGAATTATTTCACCTCAAAGTTGGCCATACTGCTGCAAAAGAGCAAAACCAGTGTACTGGGAACAATCAACAAAATTCGCAAAGAAGTAATTGCAGAGGTGAAGCACATGAAGGAGCCATTTTATTACACCCACGTCACAAATATGGTGATGCATCATGAAAAGATGACCGTTTGTCAATGTAAGGCCATAAACTGTGGTGGTTCTCAACACCCTCACCCAAGCATCACCGTTGCTGATAATGCCAGAATAAACCCAGAATGTGGCGAAGCTTACAGTGACACAAAGTATGGTGTTGATATTGTCGATCGAACGGCAAAGAAATACACGATTAGAACTTCCACCAGAAGATGGCCTATGCATTCGTTCCATAACACACAGCACTTGGTGACAATAAACACATCGATCATTTACAAGGAGGTTACAAAGAACAACATAACTAGAAGAGTTTTTCTTCAGAAGTTGGCTGATGGAGCGAAGTGGTCCACACAAACAACCTGTACAAAATTTATCAAGAATAGACGTTTGCACCATCTTTCGTCGTTTTCGCAACACTGCATTTGTATGAGTCGTTTAATTAACGAAGCATGTGATGTTGTGCTGTGCTTTTTCAACGTCTGTGTTAACCCTTGTATTGTGCGGACAGTGTTTTGAACAAGTTTGTCATGTTTGGCTTTTCCAACCATGACCTCATTGCATGGCCACTCAGAACTGCAGTAGAAAATCAGGCAGGCCTGCTTGTCGTAGTACTTTCTCAGAGCAAGCACTAGATTGCAGTCTAAATTGACTGCCCGTTCGCCCTTTCCACCACTACAATCTGCTTACAAGAATTCAAAGAGAAAAAATTTCACGTTTCGTGCTGTTAAAGATATAAGGAATAATAAAGCATCTTGCATATCACCGTCAAACAGGCAAATTGGTCTTGTTTTTCATTGTTAAGTATGAATCTTGTTTTTTTCTGTTTGTTGCCACCTTTCTCATCATTACTCTTCCTCTTTGTTCTGCTTTCTTTATATAAGCATATGTGGACCGGGTAAAGATTGCTCTCAAAATGTTCTTCCCTGTTGGCTTTTAGTCTCCGGCAAGCACTTGGCTTTAATCGCTTACTGCAGGATTTCTCAATTTGTGAGCAGCGGAAGAATTTGACGGGTCACGGCCAGGCATTATTGAAATTGAGCACGTTTTGCAACTTGAATCTTTCGACAAAAACATAGGTAGCTCATGGGCTGCATACATCAGAATATGCGTTAGAAATTATTGCGATATGGACATTTCCACGTAGCTTACCACCTTGTGCACAATGTGCAGTTACATAAGGCATTTAGAGACAAAAATTCCCATTTTTCTCATGACGCAACTGTGGCGCAGACGCACATGCTGGGATTTGCGTCTCGCGATACGCAAGGCGTCCATGCACTGAAGCAGCGAGGCGTCAATCAACAGATAATGATGAAGAAAAAAAGTGCGTACAGGCACTTGCGAACGGTGCTAACATACAGGAAACGTGATTCCATTTTATTTCGTGCCGCGTTCATTCTGTTATAAGTTACTGGTGGAAGCCACGCTACTGCGGGCTCTGTAAAGTTACCTCCTTCCTAGATTATGACCTCACTGCGCTGAATATGTTTTGAACTGAAAGTGCCATTGTAACCAACATTGCTTGAATTGAAAGTGCCAGTCTGATCGATTTTTAAAAGAAACAATTCTGCAGTACAGGAATATTTCTGACGTTCGAGACACAATTTCAGATACAAAATTTTGCTGGAATAACCGAGCATTTGTTGCAATTAATTTCTGGCTAAATTTCTGCAGAACAACCACCAGCCTACACCTATTTTATGAGACGTTTTTTATAGTTCCTCCAATCAACGTTATTGAATGTTCCGTAAATCATGTATTTACTCGCTCTTTGTGCATGTTTAACACCGCAAGGTTAGATAAATGATCAGAGACTATTTGCTTTGAGTGAACATGTCGCCATCAGTGTTAGCGAAGCCACGTTTTCACTCATCTGATTGCAATGAGGAGAAAAAAGCGTTCGGCCTCAACTATAAGTATAGGAAGCACGAGAGGTTAAGCACTAGTGGAAGTCTGGCTGTGGTATCAATGAGTTTACGGCTGTGAACAATTAAAAACAAAAAAAATGCTGAAAAGTAGCAAGGATAAATAGTAAATCCAGTCATATAAAGTTGAATCAATGCCAAAGATGAGAAGTTTATTTTCTCATTCAGGAATGCTTTGGCTCTTGTCAAATAGTTCTGTTTTGCGTTGGTTGTAACTTTAGGTGCAGCGATGATGAGGTTTGTAGGCAAACTACCATTGGATGATTAAAACTTAGTTTTGGTTAATGTAATGGGTTTCTTACAATGAGGTTCATAATTTTTGTCGGACTTCTGTAGCGATACATGGTCCAAGAAAGGAAAAACAAACATGTTTTACTTTTGGTTTTTGCTGTTTACCTGCACAGTGGATGCAACCATTCGCTTTACCAATAGGTGTTTCCTAACTCGTGAGGCCCGGATTTGTCAAACCCTGTCATTTGCGCCCAGGGAGTTCTGCCGCGTGTGTTCTCGTGTTCTCGCATTTTTGTGTTGATACCGCACGGACCACATCTGTTTCTGTGTCGTGCCGTCGGGGACATTATTTCTGTTGTTTGTACGACAATATTTTTCTTTATTGTTTTTTTCTGGGTATTTTAACACACAAAGTATAAAGTGCGCATGCGGCAGTGGCGGAAGCTACGCAGCGGTTGCTTTCGGGCTCTTCTGATTGGGGGGTAGACGAGCGATGCGACGGCAAAAGTCAGCAACCAATGACGAAGCAGGGGGTGTAACTTCATGTTTGCCAGTTAACAGCGAAGGTGAAACGAGCTTTGCTCAGGCATGTGAGCAGCTTTGGATCCAGGGGGGCGAAGAGTTTTCTCAAGGAGGCCCACATTTTTAAACTATGTCCAGTGGTTATAAACTATGTCCAACACATATTTCCAGAGGGAGCGAAAAAATTTGCGGTTATGGGTTACTGCGTTTCATTGAGTGGGTTGTGCTTTAATATGTTTTATAAATATCAAACTTTATCTTTTGTCTGACATTTTCATTTCAATGGGTCATCACAAGAGCAACAATGGACAATTAGGTGAATCACATGGTATAATAGAGATTCAAGGACTGTAAAAATCAGACTAAAATGCCGTGACGTCTTTTTCTCGCAAATTGAGAGAAACGTTGGGCTCACTGTTTCCCAAATCTTAGGCACTTGGTACCTAATATATTTTTTTGCCGTGTTGGCTTGCAAACGAGTGCCAGAAGTAATTACCATGGGTGGCTTTCCTAGTTAAATTAGGAAGGCGTTCGATGGATTGGACATTGGAGGATGACATGGTCGATGGTTTGTCCAGTCGTATAAAGCGTAGGCCGCAGAGGAGGCCATACCCCATTTGTACAAGCAGGAGCTGAAAAGTCCGACACCGGTGCGGAGGCGGTTAAGCCGGACCCAGGCTCTTCTTTGGAGAGTCATTCCGGGTGTGTGTGTACCGGCGTCTGGAATTAAAGTGCGGAGTCTTGTGGGGTTGTCCGCCCACTCCGCGTTCCATTGGT
>JGI24021J15306_10000206_pt1 | contig 36797 bp, 20 predicted proteins | sample Ectturendosymbi1_FD_15306 | JGI IMG/M metagenome (IMG submission 15306)
CAAAGTTGTTTCAATTGGGGGGCTGACTTCAAAACTGCAGTCAGTTTTCTCTATCAGGTCTAGTTTTCCTGCTATGATGCACCCACTATAGTGACAAAATGAGCTTAGGCGTTGTTTACTACAAAATTATGAAATGGTATTGTATAAACACAATTGCATATTTATTTTTTGGATCTATCCCAATAACAAGCCAAATCGGTGAGTTTAAGCAAGCATACTGACAATGGAATCCTTTAAAATGGTCAAATGTCAGCCATAAATTTCCGTTTTAATGATCTCCGAGAATGAATGGTAAAAGCATCGTCACGTTTAATTGACCAAAAGTAGTCAGCTAGCATGGCAGCATCCCACCTCCCTTGATACCTTACTTCCATTTCACTAATATCCTGATGAAACCGCTCCCCTTGCTCATCACTCAGATCACCAAGATTTGAGGAAGCGGTCAAGATGACTGTATAGGAAGTGAAGCTTGATACTCATGTTAGCACTCATATCTCGTGAAGTGCTTAGCAACTTGGCCACAATGCCTTTGTAGTTGACTGCTTTTCTATTTCCAAAAAATTCTTGACAGTTTCCACAAAGGAACTGCAAGCACAGGATTCTTTTCCATTCATGGAATTTGGAAAGTCACAATCATTTACTAGTGTTTATATCTGAGGGCCATCAAAAATACCAGCTTTTAATTTTTCTATCGTTGATCCCGGAAATTCGGTGCAAATATATTCGAAACAGTTGCCATCCTTGTTGAGTGCTTTTACAAATTGTTTCATGATACCCAACTTGATATCAATGGGATGTAAAATGATTTAAACCTTTCCACCAGAGGGTGAGCTTGAACATTTCTCACCAGGCACTAATTCTTCTCTTACAGGTCAATCTTGTTTTATCCAGTGCTGGGCTCTAGCTCTGCTGTCCCACAAGCATAGAAAGCATGGGAACTTCGTATAACCACACTGCAAACCAAGTGGAAATCCAACCATTTCTAAATCCACACAAATGATCCAGTTGTGTTCGTAGTATGAAATTTTTTCCAGTACAAATTTAATTTCGCTATATTTTTCTTTGNGAGTTGTTGAATGCCCAAGAGGAATAGATCCAGAAGCNTTACCATTATTGCAGAAGAACACAATATAAACTCCTTTTACAGCTATCAATGAAAAGTCGCCAATCGTTAGGATTATATTCATAGACTCCCGAGCTTTTTNAGAAGTTCAACGTTGTTATAATACACAATCTCATTTTCTTGGGTGAAATATGGTAAGAATTCTTCATAGGGTTTCCGGAAAAAAGTGATGAGGGTACCCGGCTTTAAAAGATTTTTTTCTTTAAGCCTTGAAGCCAGNAGCTCAGAAGACTCCTTAGAAAGATTCAAATCTCTTGCCAATTCATTCAGCTCTCCTTGGGGGNAAAGAGTTGCGGGGATAATAAAAGAGATGGGGAAAATCGTTATCTGCAAGGGTGTTATTACTGTCAATTGAAACGTCCTCTTCACTGGAAAGAGAAGATTCCAGTTGCGGCAAGCCCTCAAAAACTGGAACAGGAAGTTCTTCACTGTGTGGATGGCCTGATTGCAGAGTTTGAGTTTGGATATGTCAAGGAGTTCCTATTCTTCCTACTGATGCCTTTAGTTTTCACTGCACAAAAATAGCAGTCGTTGTAGGGATTTTGGCTCTCGCCACACCATTGGAATAACAAACCGTAGGCTTTTTCAACTTTTGTTTGTTCATTGCCGTAAATGTTCTACACAAGGTTTACACACAATATGGGATGCGCAAGGCTTGTCTTGATCAACCAGCATCACTTTGAAGTAGGCAAGATAAGCACGTTTTACAAAATCACTGATTGTTTTCCTGCTATGCTGTGAAGTGTATTCGCCACAGATATAGCAAAAAACATTTGTTTCATTTAAACAGCGTCTTCTTGATGATGTAGCCATAATCAAGATTCTTATAAACTTAAGAAACCTTATACACTTAAGCAACCTGTAATATTAATGAGTTTTAAGTCACGAACTAGAATAAAAGAGAGGACCTGCAGTCGTGCATTGTGCAAGCAATAATGTGCAGTAGCTTACTTCAACATTTATGATGTCATAAACAATGGATAATTAAGACACCACAGATAGCACATNAATTGAAATCTGTTTAGTCACAGGNAAGTCTAAGAGCAGAGCNAAACCATTCACCAAGGCCTTCACAAAAATCGAANTTCTCAAATAACTTTAAAAGTTGACCTGATAGAAAATAACGGACTGCATTTTTGAAATCAGCGACCCAAAATTAGTCTAAATTAGCTCTAAAACCTTGAGCACCAAAAATTGTGCTGGCCAGTTTGTGTCGGTGAGCTCACCGAAGTTTCGATAATAATTGGTAATGTACCCGCTATAGGTCTTTTCTCCTGAGATCGTGCAGAATATTGACCTGGATTTCCCACGCTACTATTGACATGGGGTATGACATGATTTCCTAGTTAAAATTTTAGGTGACATCATTACCTGTATTTGGTGATTCTCAATGTTTGCTGAATTTTCCATAAATTCGGTGATTTTTCAGTGATGGCGAGTTTCCTCGCTTTGCTACACATAACAATATACACGTAAAAATGCAATAGGGATCAAAACGCACAATTGTTTGTTCTTATATCATCATTTTTCTTTGTCGAACAAAGTTTTGATTGACAAAAAGTTTTGATTGACAAAAAGTTTTGATTGACAAAAAGTTTTGACTGACAAAAAGTTTTGACTGACAAAAAGTTTTGACTGACAAAAAGTTTTGATTGACAAAACGTTTGATTGACAAAACGTTTGATTGACAAAACGTTTGATTGACAAAACGTTTGATTGACAGTTCTTCAGCTTGCGCCTGCTTCCTGTATTGGTAGGTTTGATTTTTTTTCCGCTACAAGCTGTTCTTCTTTGGCACCTTTACAACGCGTTCAATAATTCGTCTGTTATAAAGTTATCACAGCGTTCTCTAGTTAATCATGATCGTCATGGGCTTTATTTCTCCGTCTGCACATGCAATGAATCAAAGGTTCCGCTACATTCCTTTGCTGAATGCACTACNCNAAAATCCACATCTTTAGAGCGCTTAATTGGCCTTCTAGCATNTGTGGTTGGCAAGTTATGACAAAAAANTCAATACTGATTGATTAAATTACATAATGAATCCCTCAGGTAATAGCTAATTATTTTGCGGTACAACGGTTGAGAACTACTGCTCTAGCCAACTCGAAAAACTGTTAATTATGAACGATTTCATGTTGTAGCGGTCCTTTGCGGTCCCTTTGCCTAAATAACTCCAAAAACACAGAAACGACTATGGCCGACTTTCTCATAGCACGTTCGCATCAACAACACTCAACTTGTTCCGCACGCTCTAAACTCGTCATCAGAAAGGAAAAAAGGGACTCTGACGTGAAACAAATAATTGGAACGACAAACAAAAAAAAGAAAATGTGCTGATTTTAAAGGAATTTCGCAGGCAAGAAGGCAGCGAACGAATAATGACTGTAACACATCGACTGAAAATTAATTTGCCAAACACAGGTTTGGACGCCTTGTCCTAAGCATGCTTAAATTTTTTGACACTATTGCAGTGCTGCTCTAGTCCGTAACTGTTGTCGCATTTCTTCTTTAGCTATCACGAATATTTCCCATATGTGGAAACTGCAGACGTTTGATATGGCGACGTTCAAACAAATTCTGCTATTGGTTGAAATTTCCTGCACTGCATTTTGTTTCCGTTGCGCACTGTGCATATTATACGTTATACACAGAGCAACAAAGTATTCATTGCTTCTATAAACTATTCGCTTATGCTATGAGTAGCTTCACACATGGGAGGTCTGTAACCCAAATGACTCCTGGTCCTTCACAGCCTCCCATTAACCCCACATTTTATCAATCAGGTTACTTGGAATTTATCACAGCACAATATACAACGGTGCTAAACATTATAGTAACGGTATTGGCGCCATACAGGCATATGCTCTTTACTAGGACGAGATATCTAGGGCATGCTTGTGTTTCATCAAAGTAATCTGTTCGCCCGTATGCGTTTCTATTACGGCCACATACCCATCTTCGTGTTCTTTCTTGTATTTGTGTGTTCCTTGTTACTGTCATGCATGCATATGTCTAATGTGTTGCATGTGAAAGTGAAGACGTTACGCAACCAAATAAATTTTTAAAAAGTTTTTTTTGTTTTACTTGAAACATTTCAAATTATCCTTGTCCTTTGTGAAAGGCAATGATTAAAAATCACAAAAATCGATTATAATCTCAAACAGACATTGTTCACTGTAATCCTAGGTGCGCAAATCTTCACCATTGTTTTTTTCTGAAGAGATTTCTTTGTGGTGAATTCCTGTTGACAATATTTATCATGAGTTGTTTGCAGTGCAAAGTTTTTCATTTTTTTCTTTTATATGACAATTCCAAACCACAGAGTAACCGTTTGCTTTCGAAAGAAAATCAGACTTTCTAACCAAATTCAATTAAAATCTAACGATTTTGTGATACTAGAAGAGATATTGCGTGCCATCGCAAAGTGCATTTTAGAATACAAGTGACATATGACAAGCTAAGTGTGGTTCATTTGGACTTGGTATTGATTTGCATCCATTAGTAAAATATAAGAGAATTGAAAAATTTACAGAGAAATTTTTAAATCCTTTCATCACTACAGCAGAACAATAAACGATTAAATGCCGATTCTGTTTGGGCAAGCTATGAGTAATCAGGCTTTCAAAGATTACTTTCAGTATTGTCAGTATGGAATTGAGCTGGAATTAATGTCACATGTAAAAACCCAATGTCATGTGTTAGAACACAGCAGCACATCTATTTCTGAACGAAACACTGATTTCAAACTGTTTCCTTCATAAACGCTAAAAAAACACAGCTCACGTTCACGAAAACACGAAAAGCAGTCAGACTTTTTATATGGTGTACTCGTATGATTATGTGGTGTACTCGTATGGTTATGTGATCTGCTCGTATGATTATGTTTTACTGCATTTGTGAAGGTATTGTTTTATGAAAGGACGTTTTCCTCAATTTCGTAATGACGCGCAGTTCAACGTAAAGGTGATTAGTGCAAAAATCGAGATCAAACTTTGGTGGAAATGTCAAAACAAGATGACTTTTGTCGTCAGCAGGGAAATTCTTAAAAGTCGCACAAGCTGCAAAACCACTGAAAGACATTGTAAAGAAAACAAAATAAAGCATTGAAAAGCTGAACGCACGTGATGAAGCAAAAGTGCAGTAAATGACTCAGATTTTGAGAAAACGTTTTCAGACATTTGCGTGAACGGTTTCGCTCGCGTCGAAATTCGTGACGCGAGTTGCTCACTAGCACCAGGCAGAATGAGACAGTCGTCACACTGTTTGACGTATGCGCATTGCATTTTTCGGGGGTCAAACGCAGACAAAGTGACTATGCCGCAGTCCAAAATCACCTTGGATCGTGGACACAACTTGACTCATTTTGTGAACGCACCGCACGTATTGCCGCCTTTTCCTTGTCGAGACAAATTCATTTCCTGACATATTCCAAGCAGCGCTGATAACGTACGTGACGCCAAGTTGTATGAGACGTCAACCATTAGCGCGCCAAGTTGACCTCGGCTGAAATGGTTCCAAAAAAGGGCTAAGAAGCAAATGATTCATCCTTGTGCGATGAGTAATGTTGCAGATGCGACGTTTTAAAAGCCAGCGTTTTAACTTCACCACTTGACAGTAATTTTATCACAGTAGTGTTTTGGTCGCAAAATAATGAAAGCATTTTGTTTGATCTACTTACCTTCTTGAATTGTTCGTGGTTTGAAAAAGAAAGTTACCATACGGCTGTACATATCGCTTCGAGCTCTGCAACGGTACAACAATTGTGAGAGTGTATTATGCAATGAACAGGACTTTTATGTTGGCAGATTACTGATAACGTTTTTATGTTCATCAAAATCTGTAAAATTACTTGCTTCAATATGGGATCATTAAAAATTATGAATTTGTGGATATTTGTTTGCGTTGCATGGACCACTTTGTTTGCAGGTAAGATATAGCTGTGTTCAACAATCTATCAATAGGATTTTTTATACGCATACTTTGCATTAATCAGTTCATCATAAAATATTTTTTTGAAACGCAATTTGCTGTCAATGCGAAGCAGCAAAAAAAACAAAGTGGCAAGGAAAAATGCCAAATAATTGAAATAGAGCCCAAATTTTTTGATTTTGTATGTTTAAGAAACTTTTTTAAATTCATTTTGAAAAACAAAAGTAAGATTCAATTATTATTACAAGCACAGGCTTTGGTTGTTTACGATGTATCTGTATTCAATGCCACATTTTTCTACGTGTGGTTGAGGATTCTTTAAGTTATAAATTATTTTTCGTGATTCTCAGTGCCACAAATGTTATTACAGGTAATTGAAAAAAAGCTGAATGAAAGATAAAAATTAACACAAAAAGGCACTTCTTATTTCTTTTATTGTAAGGCAGTTGAAACAGATTGCTATTGCTTCGTTTGAACAAAGCTTTGTTTCAATAAGTCAGTCAACAGCCTCTCACGACTGGTCAGTGCCAAAGCATTTCTGAATAAGAAACACCCTCTGAATGAATTGGCAAGGAACAACTATAGACAGGTTTTTCAAGGAAACAGTTTTCTGTTTCAAGGATTTTCCTCTGTGAAAGCAAATTGTGGACCATATGTTTTGTCGGGCCGGTTTGGTGCGCTTCTATATAACTCTTCAAAGAAAGAACTGTGCATTTGGAAATTTTCTACAAAAGAAAAGAGGACAGACCTTGTTTTGTCAATCAAGATCATTAAAATTGAGAGCGCCGCAAAATGGCCGGATATTGCTGGGTCTCTGAAGATGCCTGACGGTAAACTTTAATGTTTTTTAAATATTCCTTTGTTGAAAGATCAAGCAACCTTTGGTTTCGATTGTGATGTGATAATCATTCCAAGCACCTGTGATACTATAGAAGAATTGAAATCTTAGATTTTGATGCAAAAAGTTCAAATCGAACTCGGAAGAAAATTAGCAAAAACCATCATGGAAAGTAGCATGCTTTCTTCGTATAAATCGAGGAAAATCATGATTCCTATCAAACTTATGCAAATAAAGTGGACAGCCAAAACTTTTATAATGGAAGAGCAATTATCGTTCTTGCATCCTGTTTGAATGATAGTGATTTTGTTCGGCTATTGAGTTTGCTCCACGTATTTGAAGCGGTAGTGCAATATTTCGAAAAAATTTCGAAACCTTGCTGATATTGTTTTCGCGAACATTTACCTAACATGGATTTTCAGCATTTTCATAATCCATAACGCCGTATCACGCTTGGAGTGGAGACTATTTATGGAACCTTGAGTAGTGAGGACAAAATTACACAAGGTTCAGTTTAATATTACCCTATGGATGGTTGTGTCTTATCGCAACAAATCTATTCGGGAAATCATTTACTGTCTCCAATTCTTCGTAATCACCTTAGATCAGAAAGCATAACGGTGTGTATACAGCCTTTTACATAGGCAAACTTCTAACCATGATGTTACGCAAATATTTTCAGTGTTGCCGTGCAGAGACAAATAAAAACGTAGAATTTGGAGTACTCTGCTGAAAAGAAATTGCTTAGATGATGCATCCAGTGCTAGTGTTTCATACTGAGCTGCCATTGGTTTCCAAACACTTGTGGAAGTTTTTAATTGGCAACAGCTTTCTGTAAATATATTTTGATAACCTGAAACGGACGAGACTTCATGTACCTGTTCTGATTTGTAGCCTGAGGCACAGAAACAACCAATTAGAACAAAATAAACTATCAATTTTTTAACTCGGCTAATCGAAATACAAGTACTTACTGCATTACGAATCAATCATTGAACAACCTACAGCAATTATATCAATGTCCCAGGTTCCAGTTTCCGCTCATTAGTGAAAGGAAATTCATGGTGTGGTATGTACGTTTCGAACTCCACTAACACATGCCAAGAGAAACAGATTCACAGCGACATTTGCCCAACGATGACAACCGTTTCAAAAGACTGGCCCCCACAGCTGCGAAAAGATTCTTCCGAACTTCGAGTTCATTTCAGTTATGCTTTCTTTGAGTGTCCAGAAGGGATATCGTCACGCAGGAGCTTTGGTAAGCGNAACTGCCATGTTAATTAAGCCTGACCCGNAGATTTGTGGCGTACAGTTTGAAATAACGGAAAAAAATCTTCTANGAGCCAATGCAATAGNAATTTCATACTAACAATTTCCTTTCAAGNGTTTATTGTCGTTTTGTAAACTTTNTTATCATTTTTTTCTTTTATGGTTGGTTGACCATGAATAATTCATCTGTAAATCAATGCTAACAGTGTACGTATTTGAATATGCAATTTGTGAAGAGAATGTTCTTATAACTTGCTTCAGAGGTATTTACCGTGATACATATTTGCTTATTGCAGACAAAACTAACAATAGCTTTTCTGTTCGACGAAACGTGGTGGAAACAAAATATGTGCATGGCCTTTGGCAAGGTCAGAACATCGCTTTCCTACTTTTCATTTAATTCTGTGAGGCATGATGCAACCTAATGTGATTTTCCCACATTTGCATTTGCTCAGATTATAAGAGCAAAACGCAAGAATTTCAACATTTCAGAAACAAAGAAGACATTTCATGCTTTGGACAATTTCGAACGGTTCAAATTATATTGTACAATGTAGGGAACATTGCGTTTTTTAATATTGTTTGTGCAAATGAAAATTTCTTCAAAATTTTTTTTTTTGCCTTACGGAAGGGGTCACCAACACGGTGCCCGCGGGCACGAGATCGCCCGCATGGACCACGTTGGTCGCCCGCGGGCTTGTTTTCAAAATAGCATTAAGATGATAACTTTGGTCACATAGATTATAGAACCATTATTGATATCATAATAGGTAAATTGAACTAAATTTTTATTTCAGAAGTGTGTATCAAACTAGTAGCTGTTAGCGTTAATCGGTACCCAAGAAGTAGTTCTCAGTTACATAAAGGTTGGTGACCCCTGCTTTACGGCATGCTATGAAGTATTTGACCCAAAATTATAGGAAATATGAGCTAAAAGTAAAGGTTGAGATAATGCTAAAATGGCTAGCCTGTTTGGTTGTATTGAGCAAGAGATACATAGTCGAAAGCTGCTAAAGAAATAAGGATCACTTATTGCTGTTTTTGACACAATAACATTGTTCAACTCACTAAAAAGAGTTGAAAATTGTAAAACGCTTGCCCAAGTGGGTACCTTACGCATCTATTGCTGTAATGAAAACATTTTATGCTCATTGCAGCACTACAATCAAGGTAAATACACTCCTGGTACCAAGTCGAGAAGTACACAAAAACAATTGCTTGATCGAGAAAGAATCTCATTTGGCAAATGACACATTCTATCTTTTGGGCGTTTATCATAACGACGACGAGACACCGGTTACAAAGATGACCGCAGTCTTATTTGCTATAAAACTCGAAATCACAATAATTGGTTTTATTTAGAAATGTTCTTGGCTCTTTCTGCATGAGGAGGTGCATCATACTGTTATTTTTTTCAGATAACAGGCAACAAGATAATTGGAAACAATACATTCTCATGGCTTTGCAAGGGATGGGGGCAGTACTTTTGCTGATCGTTCTTTTTGTTCTGTCGTGCAAATTAAAGTGAGCATGTTCTGTTATGTGTAAACAAAAATTTTTAACAGATTGTATAAGTCGTAGGTGTTTCCCAGTTTTACATGTTGTTGTTTGCATGGTTCATTACAGAAATGTAAGGGCTATTTCTAGAACATACGGACAAGGCATGAGTGGATCTGTGATCGTCTATAAGAGTCTGAACGGTTTTAAAAAAATCGATTCAAAGGTATTTGTTCCTTAATCGATATTTAATCAAGGTTGGTCCACCTTCTAATCAATGCCACAAACGATGGAAATCTAAGCAATTGCTTGAAGATATTCTGTTTCTCAATGAAAGTTCAACTTCAAATTGATGAACATCGCCTGGAAGTTCTGTGTTGCAAATGAAACCGAAGGAACTGCTGAATAAACAAATTAGTGTGTTGAAGCAATTAATATAATGATACTTTTTCTCCAAGAATAAAATAAATATTTAACTTCGAATAAACATGTGTTTAGGGCATGAACAGAAAACAGGTTTCAAAATTATCCTTCGACTCAGTAAATTCGTTTTCTAAAAACTAGCACTATCAAAGTATGGAAATTGTTAAATATTCAAGAAAAACATAAAAGATATTTTCGTGGTTTGCAGTTTTCATAAAATATACTTTTTCGTAGTTGCCTTTATAACACCACTTTGGTGTATTGCAATGAGTCGATGAATCAAAAATATTTCAATCATTTTTTGAAATTTTGTTATATCGGAAAAAACGTTCAAAAGAAAAAGGGATGAAAACAAAATCGTTCTGTATCAAGAACGGTAAAAGAATAAGTTGTCCAAAGAAGTTAATGGACTTGCGGTTCCTGATTCGTTTTCTTTTACTGAAAAAGATTTTTATTATTATTTCAAAATAACGTCTCATTTACAACGACTTCAAAATTGTTTTGTATAAGCAACTATTTTACTGTTGGCCATAGACATTTTGGACGAACATGTTCTATGGGGCCGTAACGCAATTGGAAGCTTATTTATATATATTTCTAAAATCTTATTTGCTTTATTTCTATGTATTTTTCTAAAATCGTTATTTTGCTGCTGACCCAAGTGTCTGCCGTTGATGCAGTGTAAAAATCAGTGCAGGCCGTGGTACGGTTTGTATGAAAGTACATCGCCAGCAAAAGTTATGTGTAACTTGTGTGTTCTAGAACAATGAACAAAAATGTGATTCAACTTCAAAATGACATGGAACGAAAACCGTCGAAGGAAAGAACAGGTGATTTGGAGAAGAGTTAAACGTGTTGTTGCGTTCAAAGCCAATTTCATTTTATTAATTCCATTAGGAGGTATATCAGATATTCAGACTTCTGAAAAGAATAATTTATTCAGCTGAAATTTTCAATCTCCTTGAACACGTTTCTTTATAAAGCTAAACCTAAGTATAACACCAGTGGTCATTTGTCTCTCTTTTAGAACTTTCAGGATTTTCTGCACGAAAAAAGCGATAAAATGCTCCAGATTGAAATTCCGAAAGTATCAAAAAGTAACATCTAATTTTTGCAATAGCTCAAGATTAGCGCAAATTTGCTATCCAGCACTATGATATTTTTACCTGTCTCATTCGAAACGCTAAGCAGCAGTAACGACTTGTTGCTCACGCAGAGAGACTTTTGTTGTATGGATTCTAAACAGGAAAGCATTTATGAATCTCAGTGTGCATAGACCGCAATTTTTTGATATAACAACACGTGTTCAAAGATTGTAAACAATTGAAACATTATTATGTTTGTGTCCACCATTCTGCAAAAATAGGATCTGAAATCGTTTGATTGGCTGTTTTAGCATTAATGTACGCCCTCATTTGCTTGCAGCCATTTAACTACGTGCCTCTATACACATGATTTTGAATGGGAAGATTGAATTGCCTGAAAACAAATATTCACATAATTATTTTTCGCGTTTCACATTCTCATTAACGTTAACTAACAGGACGCTGTATCATGTATCCGACAACACCACATGGTCAAATTTCGACATATGGGACAAAAGAGCGAAAGATGCCATTAACCATTCCTGCAGCGTTTGCAAATTCAACGCATTCCAGCGGTTATGTCCAACCAAAATTTCTTACTGAGACATGAAAATGTTGCTACTGTATCTTAGCCAGGGCCGCACTTTGAGCGACATATTAGTGACGTCCCCGCAGTGAATGGCTTACTTTATCTCAGCAAAGTAAATGCAGTTTGGCTTAAGCACTGAAAGCGTTCGAATACTACCAGCAATGGTGAAGACTGTTTGGCCCCTTTAACCACTCCGTAACTGTTATTTCATAGGCAAGTTTGGTGCCAACGAATCAAGAGCAGAAATCAGAAAACTAGTAAAACGTTTTGCACCAAGGTGTCATTGGACTTTTAAAAATCTCCTAGCACACAGTGCAGACGTGATTAGGTGGTGCTGAGGAACACCTGCAACAAAATTGTCAAATTAAAGACTATCAAAAAACAAGGACAGGTTGTGAGTATGTCGGCTATGCTTACTGTATACTACAGCGAAAAGCTAAGCTGGGCCGCACAAATCTTCGACTGGGCCGCGGGTTGGACATAGCTGCATCAGGTTTTTCTCAAATAAGCATTTGTTGTTTCCTTGCAGGTGTATTCCAAAACCTTCCCCTGGAAAGGACTGGCTCCCATCATGACTACAACGAGATTGGCGTTTCTTTGGCAATGGAGCCAGCAGCAAGGGAAATTCAGATTGAAGAAAGCCTTGGACAAGAATCAAAAGGGCAGGAAAATCCTTCAAACGCATCAAAAAGTGACAAGCAAGACAGACGCGTCTTCGTGAAAACATACGAAGAAGCATCGGCACGTCCTGCCCGGCGGGCAAGATATGAAACACAGTCAAAAAAAGACAAGGACGGTTACTTGAAGCCAAAGCAGCAAAGATCTCCAACGTATTTGGATTTTAACCGAGAAGCCACCAACTTATGAGCAGAGCCTAAAATCAAAAATTGTGCTTTCCTAGTGACAAAACTTTGATTTGCAAAGCTATACCGAACTTTGAACTGAAAAGTGGATGCACAAAAATCTCTATGCAGAGTTGTTGGCAGTTGCATTTTTAAATGCACCTTGCGTCTCATTATTTTGTCGAGTTGTTTCGTTGCATTGAGTTCGAAAGTTGCCACAAGGCTAAACCTTTTATTTCCACACATAATATTTTTGCATATTTTTTGTTCCGCAGCGCATAAACGCTTGCAGTTTTTGGAAAATCCGAACAAATCTCTGTAAAATTTGAAAAACACGCTCTCGTGTGTGAATCTGTTAACACAACGCTATCCGCACACAACCCAGAAGACCATCACGAAATAAAGGGAAAATAAAACTGTACTGCATCACGAAGAACTTGTGATGGTGCAAGAATTTGAGAAACGTTTTCTGAATCGTTTAATTAAAATGATGCATTGAAAGGCTATGCGCTATGGAGTCAGCCCTTTCTGCGATCAGATGTGAGAGGCTGATGCTAACAAGGTTTTCAAAGCGAACTCGACAACCTTTCCCTTATTCTGCTCCTCACGAGTTCGGTGCTTCTGCAGTTCTGTAACATCGATTTCCCTGCATGAGTTGCTTGCGAAGACAGGACGGCAATCATGTCAAACAAATGTTGTTAGAATCAAACAAGTTTGCTGCAACTACGATAAATCGTCGAGTGCAGATTTCCGAAAAATACAGTGACAGGAAGCAAACGAAGAATTTCACCAGCGTGGCTAAACTGTCCAAGCGTGGCTACACTATTGCAATAAGACAAAGTGCAACTAAACTGCCACTTTTTTCTTTATATCCTTTACCTCTGCGGTTGCTCACCACAACCCCTGTACGTAGGCATGCTTTTCTCCCACTATTTTTTGTTGTTGTTTTGTTTCTTATCTTATCAGATATTGATTCAATGCATTTTCTAACTTTTTTTAATACATGTGAACGACTTCAATCAAACGTTTATTCGTGCCAGCACCAGAAATAACTGAGCAACTGACCCACATGGTCTTTCTAATGGACGGCTTCCCATGACCCCGAAAATGCTGTGCACCAGTTTCTGTGCTCAGCGTTCGAAGCAGATTGTGGCGTCACTTTGATTAGTCAAGTCACGTCAAACCAGTCAGTCACCACGCGCGACTAACGTGCACCATGTATGGAGTTGGGGCTTACTCGTGCGAAACAACTTTACTTGGATTGCGTGATTCTGGAGCTAGATGCTGTTTCTGTCGCATTGTTACAGAAATGATTGCGGGTTTTCATTTTCAGTAAAATAAGCGTGGACTGTCTTGAAATGAGAGTGGCCTCCAGACTCACGTTTCATCAGTTTATAATGACACACACTGAATAAGTGGCCTTTTAAACTGCATGGGATGAGAACATCTGAGTAAGTTTTGAGTTTTCGATATTGACCCCAAGAATTTGCAAAACACAGGAGAAAAATAAAATTGAATTCATTGCTAAACGGTTGAAAAAGTATAAACATTGTTTTGATAGTTAAATATCAAATGTTTCTTTATTTTACTCTAAAGTAAAGGTTCTTATCTGCTGGGCACGCATTCCCAGGGAAGCGTCAATAAACTTCCACTGGGGCTCGAGACCTTGCGCGCTCTAAAATATGGAACGTTTTTGAAAGTGGTACGTGCTAATTTACTTCAAAGGAGCTTGGAACCAAAGGAAATTACCTGAGGGAAGTGTAGTACAGAAATGGTTGAAACCATTGCTTCAAAACGTTTCCAAACTTTCTTTAGTTTAACATTTACCACCAGGTTGATCACCATTGTCAATTTTCTGAAAAAAATTCAAATCAGTGAAAATTATTAATTTTTATTTTTAGATCAATACAAAGGTCATTTGAAATTACTTTCAAATGTTTATAGAAATTTGTCACGAAAACTGCTGTACTTGGATGGTATAAATTTGAAATATCATCAAAAAAAGCTTAAGCAATGCAACCTTACTTAGAGGTTTTTAGCTTAAAAGAGGTGTTTAGCATAAAAGCAGCTCAGCTTAAAGTAGCTTACTTAAAGGTGTTTAGCATAAAAGTAAAGTCGGGTCGTTGGGCAAGAATATTTGCAGCAAACATGGGATGCAACAGAAACGACTCAGAGCATAGACAAAGAAGACGTGAACGCAGGTTACGAGGTTGGGACCCGTACGTGATGCTTTGTCAGCTTGTTGCGTGACGCATGTGCTTCAGGTAGTAACATAGGTAGTGGAAAGGTTGCAAGGTCGTTATCTGTTTGCAAGGAAACATGGAAAAGGCGCTTGGCTTGCGTTGCAACTGAAAACTGGTGAAAATTAGCGGACAAAATATTCATCAGTTAATCTTTTACAGTTCGTTAATTTTTCAGCATTTGCCTTGACAGCCGCAGAGCTCGGTGTTCAAAGTAAACATGCCTTAATCTAAACAGACTGTTGCCTGGTAACATCTAGATTTGGGCGACACTTTCCCCGTCAAGGCTGGTAAAGGTTTCGTTGCATATTTGCATTTGTTGACCTTGAACTACAGTGTTTGATAAAAGTTGAAACATCTACATTGGCTGAAACGTAGAAGTCGCTGTGTCGTCATTCGGTCTCAAAAGTATATTACAGTTACGTCTGATACCCCAAGTATGCTGACTGTTGCAACGCTATTGTCGAACCATTAATGAACCAAAAGATGTACTAAGCAGTGATGCCACGTGGTATTTTCACAAAATGCAAGTAAATCTGTAAAAACAAGGTTAAAATTAGCAATATGACAGAAAAACAAGCTAAAATGCATTTTATAGGAAACTTTATTGAACAAAAACCAAGCAAATAAAATAAAACAACTACAAACAACTACAATTTTGAAAAAGCAAGCCCAAACACCAAATTAAAACAAACACAAAATGCGTTTTACAGTTAATTGGACCTGCAAAACTTACATGACATTTGAAAAACAAGCAACCTGCAAAACAAGAGACCCGAAATAAACAACAAGGCCAAAGCAAGCAGCCCACAAATCTTTGAAAAACGCATGCTTAGAAAAAATAAGCCAAATATATGGGGAAAACGAAAGGTTGGCAGCACTGGCACAAAGGCCAATAACGGGAAGTCGCGTCCATGCGCTAAGGTATCACAACGAGAAAACAGCTAACGCTGCACAAATTGCCAGACAGACACGCAGGAAGCAGCATGTAGGCAGGCCGGAATCGCAATGATCCCACAGTAGATTAGTTTAACTCTGCAGGTTTATGAACCCCGAAGTTTAATCAACAACAAAGAAAAACTAAAAGACCTATATCTGTCGAAAGGAATCCTTTCACAGCCAAGCATCAAACACTACGATCCTATCAGAGTGTCTGTTTAACCTACGAGGAAGGCATCATCAGCTCTTAGTCCAGCATTGTCATAAAAAAGCTAAGTAGGTTTTAAGTGGCTTACCCTTTCAAGAAGCACTAAATCAGATTTTTGTGATTACATAAGATAAAAGAGTGTTAACCAAGGTTTGTCTTATTTCAGTGGCTTACCAAATTAGGAAAGTTTGATTTCAACTTCACTGAACTACAAGTACGGCAGCAATACTATACGATTTTTCCGGTTTCCCATTTCTCAGTACCACGTGCGCTTTCGCTGATATTGGCTAACTCCCGACCTTATGCACGTAACATTGGAGGATATTAAAGGAACTATAACTAAGAACAAAAGTTTAAAACAATGTCCAGATGATAACATTACTCATTACAGATAAACTCAATCAGCATCTGACTTGATTGCTAGCTATTCAGGGCTTCAATCAGAGGCAGAACAAAGTGGGAAGACAAATTGCATGAACTTGAAAAAACGCTGATTAACGTACAAGGTAAATGTTTGAAACCTTTTCCAGCTTTTATGGAGTCCGACAGGTTTTCTTCTGTCAAAGTAGGTTTGCTTCAATTTTATGCCATAATGGTAGCGTTTTCCTTGTAATTTACACAGAAATTCATAGGTTTTTAAAGCACTTTCCACCATTTTGGTCACAGCATTCTGATCCACACTGATTTTGTTTCGTAATACGATACTGTAGCCTCTGTAGCCCACACATCACATTTTCAATAGTTTTGAATGCGGAGGTAGTTTTCGCAAACTCGATCGCAAGAGACCTGTATCTACTGTGTCCATAAGCTGACTAAGTACTAAGACACATTCAACACGTGCGAGGTTTCAAAAGCGGTCTGACTAACTACGAAGCAAATTCGATACGTGTTCGGTTGTTTACATACTTCTATGGTGAACGATTAGCAAAACAATTAGAGGCACTCTTTTAGTGCGAAAAATAACTGGCAAGTTTTATCACTATCTCCCTAGAAACAAAAAGCTTACCCCAAACTCAGACAAGTACATGTGAAATTAAAATTTTATCGAAAGAATGCTCTCTTGGAGTGCGACGTCGATCATATTGTGAAGTACTCCATCAAAACAAAAAGTGGTAGGTGACTACGTTTTAATAACACAGTGAGGAGGAACTGAAAATGGTCACAGTGGACTGCACGTTTGCGACAGACCTGTAGAGAGAAAGAAGCACTTGGCAAATTTAGGTACAATTTACTTTTTCATTCCAACAAATCATTTTTTAAATATAATTCTCTTTCAGGAGCATAAAGTCGTCAATTTTTTCTTGCATTGCACATTTCAGGCAATATATGATATGTACTCAGTTAGAAAAAGAAAACTTTCCTGTGGGTTCGACTTTGGCTCAAAAGATTAGACTACGAGTCGCGTCAAAAACTTGGAGACAAAAAATTTGCGAACGAGACAAATCAGCTACGCTTCTGTGGAGAGCTTATTCTTCAGCAGGCTTACAGCAATTTTCATGCAAACAAAGGTTACAGCATTTCCTGTAAGGCTGGCAGGAATCTAGAAAAGCACTTGAGGTCTCCAATAGATTTGAATAAGATGTATGGACGCATCTATTGGTTTAATCTTTATATACATGTGCTTATTTTTAACCAAATAGCCCAACCATGTTTCACAAACAATTGTTGGCGACCGCACCTATATGTGCAGTGATTACTTGCAATTATGGTTTTTGATTTTAGTGAATTAGAAAACGACTAATCAAACTATTTAATTCACGTGTTTAGAGATAATAAGCAGAGAGAGGTTTGCTTTCATTCCATTGTCATTGTTTTCCAACTAAAGTTGAACACTGTGGATTTAGCCAAGCAGCACAAAGCAGTTCACAGACTTCCTTGTTGGGTTGAGGAAATTTGAACGCGACCTTGCTTTTCCCAATAAGCGTTACAGGAAATAATTGGTGCAACCTGACCGTTTCATGGTTTCATTGTGCGAACGTCTGGTCAGACTTCAACAAAGAAGCAACAGAGCCAGCAGGGTAAGCTTGCAGTAAGAAAACCACGAGGACTTGCCTGCTTGCTTTGTTTTCACTGACTAATGTCAACCTCTACATTTCCTGGAATGATTTCTTTATCAGAAGGGAAGTGTGGGCGTGAGGCACTGTGAAGACCGGGATACAGATTCAGCAGACTGCCAATTAAGCTTTAGTAAATCGTATCTTTAAAGATTTTGTCCTCAACCCAATCGAAGCGTTCAGTGAAAGGAAGCTGGAACAGCATTCAATTACTTTGATCATTCACTATCCTCTATGTCTTACCTGCGGGAATTAAAATTCTTCAAACGTACTTCATTGGCAGCGAGTCCTTAGACACCGTTGCAAATGCTTGGATACGCGTTGGGGATTGTGCTCTGTGCAGGTAAGAAGCTCGTTTATGAACATTATGAAACGTAACTTGTTTTTATAAAAACGATAGATGTAAAAGTAAAATTTTTACAATCACTAAGATTGATCAATTTTTGAAAAGAAATTGAGTGAACGTTTTTGAAACTTTGCATTTTTGAAGCAATTCCCTTCCAAAATTACAACAATTGGATGAAAGTGCTATGGTGTTACACATATGTAGTGCAGTGGATAACATCCCACATTGTTTATCTGCTATGGGTGGCGCTACAAACCTCGCAAAATGTAAGGGATGTTTTCCTTTGCTTGTATCCGGAGGTACCTCTTGCCTTGCGCAAATTACTTCTTCAAAATTTAGCGGCATTCACCAGACAACGCTTCAGGCGAGCTGCTGCCGAAAAGTGACTGAAAAAATAATTTGTTTTTCATTCATTCATAATATCTTGAAACATTTTCCAACTGCGTTATCAGATGGTTTCGAAAGAAAGGATTTGTCCAACGAGGCAACGAAGTGTTCGATGAACGGATAAAACCTGCTGTAAATGCTGAACCTACAGATCCTTTTATCCTACTCCTGTCATGTTGGTTTTCATTAAAGGAAATCACAGCTCCTATAGCAAGGCATGAGTCGGAAGGAGGGAACATTCTGCTTTGCTACAATCCACTTTCTATGCAAAAGTTGTTATGTAGTTGAATTAATTCGAGATCACCAATAACTTCATAAACCTAACAAAAAATCAAAACAATAAAAAACATTTCTTTCATGCTCATCAAACAGAAATATGGAATAAGTAATAACAGTTATTTCATGGATGAAAAAAACAGAAATTGGACTCAACACCAATGCAGTGTTAGAGGCTTATAATGGAATAATCAATTATACTCTTCATACGTAAAGCTGATTGGTAAAAGGTTGGAGAAAGCCCTGATACAGTTGGCAGGTTTAGTTCGATGCATTCCGGCAAAGATTAGAAATGTTAGTTGGAACTTGCCTTAGACTTGTCATAGATATGTTGCTGCAAAGAGAGTTTCACGCAAAGGTTGATCCGCTAGAAACAAAAATTTCACATTCGTGCGAGATATGAAGCTGCGAATGCCGCACAGGTAGCTCGCCAGACAAACCTATTAAATATCCAGAAAGAAAAACAAATAGAAACATCCTTATTTCTTTACATACTCAAACGTGATTTAATTTTTATTTGAAACGGGAATTTAAACCCGATTCAAAAAACTCTTTTCAAACAATATATTTCTTATTCCGCATGACAGTTTTGAGAGGAAGCTTTTCCATAGTGTTTGGAAATATGTGAAAACAACATTGTGTTTGTGGCAAACAAAAATCCCACAAACTGGACATTACATGTTTTATTCAATTTCATTGCAAAACCTGTTTCAATATGCTTTTGGCGTTTGTGGTTGACCTTCACTTATTTTTTCAGTTTGATTGTTGTTTTCCACAAGACGTTTACGTCTCAGCACGTTTTCAGCATTTTGACACTTTTGCACTCCTCACATTCTTTCCAAGCAGAAATATTCAATTTGGTTGACGTCACTCTCATTTACCTAAATACCATTGTTTTGGTAGCAAGCATTTTAATGTAGTTAGTTCAGATAGCCTTTCTCTAAATGTCATGCCCTTTTTGTGGTTCGCGTCACAGGTAAGCTAAGTAGATATTTGTTAGTTGGTACTACATACAAACATCTGACATGAGTTATGAGACATAAAGACAAGAGTCATAATTTACGAACGTTTCTTTCCAACCAGAGCAGACAATTGGTATTGAAGTCCGTCATGTCGTAAGTCGGCGCAGTGTCAACGTATGATCGTCACCTTTCTATAATTAGCTGTTTTTTTGTGGAGAATTCGGAAAACTGATTTTTTCCACTTGATTAAAGAAAACACCATTCTGGACATTGGTAAATTATTACGTTTTTACAAAATGCTATCCACCACTGCATTAACTATACAACATACAAGTTGTTGTTTCACATGATTAAATTGGGAAATACTTTGCACCTGCCCCGACTGAAATTAAGTTTAAATCCCCGGCCCAGGTGAAATTTGGCACAAAGGTAGTTTACTATATATCTCAGGTGTGCCCAAGCGGTTTCCACAGTGGGCGAAATTCGGTCATGCAAAGACGTTCGCGTGCCAGCAGTCCCATCCGACGTTATTTAATCGTACATCTTCCACGCAAATATCCTGCTGCACAAACGATGATTCCTGTTGTCGCAATTATCTTTATGTGTCCATTGGCGGTGGACTTCCACACGAGCTATCCGGGCAGACGTTAACAACCCTGAAAAGACAAAATTGCCTTTTTTGTCACTGGTGCGTCAGAAAACACTGAACAAGCGCTGCAGAATAATTTGCACTGGTACGAAGCAGGTAAATAGTTATGATAAATCCGATAATATGCAATAAATATGATGGATACGGTGAATAGTTCAAAATAATTTTAAACAAGTGTTTTAAGTAAGACGAAGTTGCAACGGTTTGTTCTCGCACGCAGATAGTTCAGAAAATTGTCACTTCAGCAAACTTCCAGTCCCATCGATAAACAAAAAAAATTGTTGTTGCCATGACACTGGTGAGAAGGTTAATAGAGATTTGCACTTTAGTAAATCATCCAGGTCACGTTGGGGTGCAGTGGTAGAGATGTGTGAAGCTTCACGTAAGTGAAAGTCACTTGAACTCGACCTCAGTCGGCTCTTGTTTAGATAAATCTGTTCACACAGAGAAATGAAGCTGAACAAAATCAGCATCTTTTTGCAAATGTCCGCATTTGCGGAAACCTGCCTTTATCCAGTTATCAGTACAAGTGGACAGGCTAAATTTATTGCAATCAGCCAACCAACCCGTTTAATTTCTGAGAGAGAAACGTCTCTGAACTGCTGGCCCTCGCCTGAGTTCCGTCGCATCGTTGTGATTAATTACATCTCCGTATTTTGCAAGAACTGCTGAAACTGGCTGTGGCGAAGATATTCGGAGCGATTATAATTAGTTGTTACGACTGGTTATATGACGTAATCAAGAAGGGCAGCATTAGCCTCGCGGGTCGCACTTTGGGTACCGCTGCACCACTTCAAAACCTCAAAGATTACGATACAACTATGTGTTTAAGCTTCAAACTACTACGAAGCAAAGCTGACCTTGTTGGGCGTGAAAGAGCTCCTATAACCTGGACAGAGGTTCGTCTTAGGCAGGTTTAGACTTTTCTGCCACTATCATCATGGCTGTCAGCGATACCACCAAGTATACCGATTGTGGCCCAGCTTATATGCGCATCTGTGTCGGTCGTCCAACAAAATTCAAAATCCACATAGGGCTTGTCCTTATTTATGTTCATCACAATTCCAAGATGAAATGCAAGAAGGAGTTTCACACTACCGGAAGAGGCAAATGATTACCATTCGTTACATAGAGGAGTTTCAGATGACCGCAACGATATCTGGTTATTAATCGCTACAGAAATTGAACAAACCCTGATGCCTGCAATACTTGTACTGGAATTGATCATTCAAGTGAGCATGTACTGACCATCTGTTTCAGCGCTACTGCTGTGCATAATGACATTCTTGATGTCAAGCTACAAGTCTTCACAAGACTTATTTTTGAAGATTTTGTTCAGCGCAAACAAAAGCACTTACATTTTGCGGAATGTTCCATTTATATGTGATGCATAGACCTACATGTCTGCAGTAGTCGATTTACTTTTACCTGGCGTCCGAAAACTCTTGGTTTATATTGCTTATCAACTACGTCATTTGATTTTGGACCTTACCCACGGGTAATGAAACCACGTTCCGCACCTGACGTTCGCAAAATGAAAGGAACCGTTGTTCTTTGCTTGTGAGCGAGAGGATTTCCATCATCACCAAAGTTACTTGCCTGTATTGACGCCAGTTGGTCTTTGTAAATGCCGCTGATGATTAGCTGCACTTCGCATTGGAAATTGAAAAAACGAAACTTTCTGTTATACTTTATGTGCTGCGAACATCTTTGTAAAGACATGATATTCGCTTTGATAAAATTAACTTTTGGTTCGAAATTGCAAAAGTTGCTTGCTGCTTGTGCCACATGCAAGCATTTTTTTCTTTCCACTTGTTTAGCGATAAGGTGCCGCTTTCAAACGCGGAGGTTTATTTTTTGCTTGAAATACAATTGACATTCATTGACATTCATTGTAAAATTGACATTCATTGACATTCAGTTTTTTTATTGACATCCAGTTTTTTTCAAGGCGTTTGCGGAGCAGCAAATTTATCTTCCTGCAAATCGGAAACCATTGAGGAGGCAAACGGGAAGATAACGTTGAGCTCAACTTCAGGCCAACAGTGCCATGAGTGGAATTTTGTTTACAATCGAAAGCGCACTGGCCTTGTCGTTTCATTAAGGATTGCCAAACTACAAAGAAAGAGCTCTAGGCAGAATTCGTTTCAAAACATAACTTTGCCAGATGGTATGTTTGCCAGCGAACTGACGCATCCCTTCTGTTTTTTTTCGAAATTTACAAATTTGAAAAGAAACTTAAAATGATGGTTGTTTTTTGCTTGTAATTTAAGTTTCTTTGGTGTGACAAAATAATGTTTTGTGCTTCAAGAACTATTGCTTTCATTTTTGTAGTTTTCAGGAACTGGTTTTATATTTTTGTAGGTTTCAGTAACAAGTTTCATACATTTGTAGGTTTCAGTAACTCTCCTTTTATTTGTCAGTTCTCCATAGCTAGTTTTGTCGGTTGCAGTAACGCTATTTTTTTCGTAGGTTTCAGTGGCACGTTATGTGCCATTTTTGCTTTCAGTAACTACTTTTTTATCTGTTTGAGTTTCAGTACCTGGTTTTTATTTTTGCATGTTTCAGGAACTAGCTTCTTTATCCTTGTACGTTTCAATAACACTTTTTTACTTTTGTAGGTTTTGGTGACAAGCATTTTTTTGTTAATTTTTTGAGGTTCCCATTATTTTCCATCCTTCTTTTGGCTTTCAGTAAATTGATTTTTTATTTTAATATTTCATTAAGTTGTTATTCTTATTGGTTTTAACTTTCAGTAACTAGTTTTTTGTTTTTTAATGTTTCAACAACTAATATTATTTAACTGTAGCTTTCAGTAGCTACTTTTTTATTTTTTAGATTGCAGTATCTAGTTTTATTCTTGTAGGTATCATTAACTAATGATTGCTTTTTGCAGAGGTTCGGGGTATAACGAACTCGAACTCGCGCCAATCTGACGTGGAATTCCAAATTTAGATTATAAAAACAATGTATTGTTCAAGATCAGTGAGATCAACTAATTTTTCTGGAAACGAAATCTTAGGTGGAAATCAGTGGGAAAATGACCAGTTTGCAGTATCAAGAGGAGCTGCACGATCATAAAACCTTATAGTGCGGATGAAATAGAGCAAATACTAATGTCGATGAGTTTCATTGTACATATCAATTTTTTTCATGCAGAGGTTTGCGCTAATGTTTTTGCATGTTAACCTTTTTTGGTCTCAAAGTTAATTCTGCGCCATCGAAAGAGCTTAATATTGTTCGTTTACCAACCGTAGAATCAGTTCAAAGCTCTTTATAACACTGGCATAGACATCGGCCAATTTGACCGATATGTATTAACTTCCCAAGCTCTTCTGCAGAGTTTTGACTTGATCCTATTCTAGATAGACCATCGTTATCACACTCATGTACAATTCATATCTTTCATAGCTTGAGACAACCGATACATAAAGAGTCGTGTCCAATACAGTAATTACAAAATTGAACAAATATTGCCGACGTAGACTTCTTTGTTGATGTCGCACAGGGTTTAAAAATTTTCAGCATAAAGGCAAACAAAGTTTATTTCTGACACGTACTACGACTGAATAAACTCTCTGCTGTTGCTGCTGGGAAGAAAGTACCTCCCACAGCAGCAAGCTGTAAGCTGTGGTAGACTAGAAAGTTGTGTTAGACCAATATGAGCATTTACTGTTTCGGTGCAGGAAGCTCAGGCACCAAAGAGGAGCTTCATCTCACTATGTTTAGTAATACATTGCTTACGATCGCTGCTAACTTCTCAACGTGTATTCAATCATTTCTCTAAACGCACACGCGCATGCTAGCATGTTTTTTGTTTTTAAGATATCGTTTTTATATTTTTATCAAATTTGTGGAAATTTCAGACTTTCTGCAAACAAAATTTCACGGCCCTAACCTACTCTTGTTTACTTCAGTCATCACTAACCCATCGCTTGTCAGCAAATTTCAAATAATTTGGGTTTGCCAAAAATATTGTTTTTTGACCATAACTTGCACACCACTAGCGATAGAAGCCAATCATGGGATCTAAAATGCGGGTTTTCGCTTGGATTACTTGAAAGTAAAAAAGAAGTAAATTTCCATTTGTAATTTTTTAAACCTCCACACTAACCCGTGACGTCGCACTACCCCTATAAACGTTCAAATACAGTAGTGGACGGATTTTGTAAAATGGAATCTACAAGCGTTTTCTACATCATTAAGAATTCGATTAGCTCTCTAGCTCTATCGGCCGGCACGTTATGACTGAACATTTCTTGAGTTGCAAAAGTGGCCTTGCGGTCCTTAACAGCGACACGTGGGAAGAGGGCTACAGCAACCGCAGAAGCATTTTTAAACAGCTTTTTTAATTCAAGGAGTATCCCGGTCATTTAATGCCTTATAAATCGGCACATGCAAGGTGGCCACAGATAAAGTCAGGAGACATCAGGCTATTGAAATTAACTGCTAAGCATAAGAAAATAGTCGACGGGTAGTAAATTTTATTTGCACTAGGAATAGCTACAGCCCCGCTTGTTGTGGCTTTGCAGACCGATCAGCGGATGTTGTTTCTGGCACTTAAAGCTTGTCATCTATTTTGAAGAGCATAGTCTGTCATGTTCTGCTTGATCTTTGCAGGTAGCAAACTTTCATCAAAAGCGGCACGCAGCACTTGCTTTGCATATATTCAAAACTCAACCAAATCGTGTTCAATTGAGCTGGCGAAGCACGCAGCATGCCAAAAAGCCGAGCTTTCGCGTTTGATGAAGTGGCCACCTCAGCTGAAGGCTGAACTAAGAAACTACACCATTGAATTTGAATATTCAGTCGCGGATTGTCAAACGTTGTTTACACCTCAAGCACATCCAGGTTAGTTCAACATATTTTTTTGCATTTTTAGTTTTCCTTCGAATGCGATTTTCATATATGCTCAAACCCACGAAATACACAAACGAACAGTGAAACAAACTATGAAACTGTTGCTTTCAACTTATTTTGATCGGCGAAACTTCGAATAAAACTATCTTAGAAAGTTATACACCAAAACTTCCCAAAAAACACTATTCGCTCATTTCCGCTTTTCCTCTGGGGAGGGCCGGGGGGGGCGCAGCACTAGGGTTTTTGGAAATGCGTCACAGTTTTCGTCACAGTTTTTGCGTCACAGTTTTCGTCACAGTTTTCGTCACAGTTTTCAGAAATCCCTGATCGTTTTGCTGGCTGCAGCAATTAAGCGATTAATCGGAGGCAAAAAAATGCTGGAGTTGTATTGTAATGTATGAAATTGACTGTCAAATGAACTGAATGAATACTGAATACTTTTCAGTGTTCATAACCAACCTCACATGTTGTTACCGCTCCCGACGTCGTGTAAAGCAAAATAAATTCAAAGCAAAAACTTTTATTGAAACAAATCGACTCATGGTGTGGCCGCCTGTTCAGTGTGATGGATGTGGTTGGTGATATTCACAGAACTTCGAAGTAATGGGAGAAATAAGTTATAGTAATTTAACAGTGATAAATCACTTTGATTGTGAGTTGATCAGCGGGTTCTTTGCTTTGCCAAGATGGGAGTCACGTTGGAAACCGTCTTTAAGGAAAATATGTGGGCGATGTTAACTCTCCAACAAGAGCCTCTGCCTCAACAATGGAACAGCAGTTGCACCTGAAAACGCCATGTGGAAAGCATTCACAGTACAGTAGTGGCTGGGGTTTGGCAACTGACGACAAGGCTCTCATTCAGTAATTTCTAATAAACCCAGATCATATATGAAAAAAAACATTTACCTTGAAAAAAAACTGAAATGCTAATTTGCAAAATGACATATGAATGTGATCGATGAAGTGAAACGGTGGTTAAAATAATGATTTACTTGTATCTCCTCTTCCAAATGTCCGTCTTTAGCGTGACATTAACATGTGGATCACTTTCGCGTTGCTCAAGACATTTTATATAACGCTGGTGACATACTCCATTAATGACATCTATCACTAATTCAGGCTTAGGTGTCCATGTATATCCGTTTTGATGGCTTCTTGACAGTGCTTGTTATGCCAACAACGTTTCCTAACAGTCTCAGTTTTAGCGAGTTTGTTTTGTTTTTGACATGATTAACAAGTGAAAATATTCTTTCTACTGATGCAGAAGAGTGTGACAAAACCTTAAGTCTGGTCATTGAATAATGAAATAGTCAAAACTCTGAATTACTTTAGCTGTCTTTAATTTTGCGCAAATACTACCAGAAATCAGGGACAGATTCATAGGACAAGGACACATCTTCAAACTGTCGATACAGCCTCCAGTTGATCTTGCACAGGCACAAGATAGAGAAAATGTAGGGCCGCATTTGCTACTGATCGTGGATCCGTTGTGAGACCTTGACCTGTAACTGAATCTAAAATTGCTTAGCTGGCAAAACTTACTTCCTCCAATACAAACTGTTTTTTAATTTGCATGCATAGGGCAATCAAGAAATTCAAACATTCAGTCTTAAACATTGTTTCAACAATTTCAATGGCGTGTGAGTCAATGGCCTTCTACATCTTTCACCCAAATACAAATCTGTCACGTGTTTATGTAGCTGTTTGTTGTTTATTTATGTTACTTTTGTTGTACGCACAACTGCATGGCTGACTTTATTGTATCGCAAGCAAACAACAGTGTTTGATATCGATACTGGTGTGAGGGCGTGAAACCGACTGAACACTTCTTGCTTTACCGCCTCACCGAAATGAGTGTATCATGATCACAACCGAACACTGTAATTATTGGAAGATATATTTATTATATTATGAGATTTGCGGTAGCTGCAGTAATTCCCAAATATACATCTTCACAAAAACCGAGATTTAGCGGAATTTTCATAATTAAATCCAGATACCCAGGTGGACTCGAAAAAATGTACCTGGGTGGAAAAACCCAGCAATGGGAGCCCTGGCTCTCGATAGCGCAGCAAGTCATCACGACCTGACGCAACAACGCAAGCTGCGTGAGATCACAATCACGCAATCAGCGAAAACGCGCAAAGTAAAGGTACACACTCTCCGCTCTCCACCCAAATAAAACTAGGATTCGCTCTCAGAAACCCGAACCACTCTGTATTAAAAATTACGTAATGAATTGAAAGTCATCGAATCCTTGGAACTTACCACGTTACAGTTCAATAATTGTGACGTAAACAATCAAGTGCTTAGTTTCGTGCTAACTTATAAACTTCAGAATGCGATTCCTTTATCCAACAATAAGAAAACAGATTGCATTATTACACTATGCTTCTGCTTCCTTCCAGAGAAGTCTTGTAAAGAACAGGAGACGGCCATCTTTAATTAATTTTGTTCAAACTTGTATAATATAAGTGGACAATATACCGAAAGCTGTCCTTTGATGTTTGTGTTTGACTGTTCATTTGGGCATTGTGTGGATGGGGTAACGAAGGAACTCTTTGAGGTCCTCAAAGACACTTCAGTGCCAGTGACTTTGTTCAGTTATAACTTGCCGACCGATAGAGTTAGAGAGCTACTCAAAGCCTAAAAAGTTGTAGAACGTCTTCTAGTTTCGGTTAAATAAAATTGTGAGGTTTCGATTTGAACTTTTTTGCGGGTGACGCCATAATAAGGGTAGGTTTAGGCTTTTTTGACTTACGTTATCGGGCCCCGGGCTCCAACGCCTAGGAGCAAGTTTTTGTTTCCTTTTTAAACAAACTAGGCGAAAATACTCATCTTTAGAGCCCTTGATTGGCGTTCTGGCTTTTATGGTTAGATAGTTATGGCCTCAAAACAACAAATTATATGATTAATCTCCTAGGGGATTAAGTAATTATTGATTGATATGTGTTTTTTTGGTTCCAAACTTGCTAATCACAAACACTCGAAGACCAATCAAGGACTCTAAAGATGCGGGTTTTCACTTAATTTTTATGACGTTAATATGACGTCACCCAAAAAAAGTTTAAATCCCAAACTTCTCCATTTTTTAAATGTAAGCTTGAAGACTTTCCGCAACTTTAAAGGTTTTTAACAGCTCTCTAGCTCTCGGTCGGCAAGTTTTGACTGAACAAAGTCACTGAAATTATAGTGGCTTTTCAATCCTTTAAAGGGTTAAGTTAATGGTCGTTCAGAGTTTTTGCACCGTCGTTTTTATTCGCCCCCTTGTCTTTCGATATCTCCCACTTTGCCAACTACTATTACGCAAACTAATCATTCGACCAAAAACGTTTTCAAAATTCAGATTGGACTTGAAACATGTAATTTAGTCGCACATTAATTTTTCTGAAAGGGGCAAATCCGAAAAACATTGTTTGTATCTTTATTGAAAAAGCATGAATTTTCTGGTTTTTATAGAAGCCACGTGTGGTCCTACGCAGCTCTCCAATCAACGTGGAATATTTGCGCTGCATCAAGGTTCGGCACGAAAGGAATGCACGTGGAAGTTCAATTTCCCACAAAACAGAACTGACCTAATATTGTCAATCAAGATTACGAAAATGAAAAGCTCCGACCCTGACGCACTGTGGAATCAGGAGTTGACGTTGCCTGATGGTAATCCAGCACTTGATGTTCTCGTTCGAAGTAACAAAATACCTAGTATGTATGTAGGACCTGATGACTCAGTGGTAGAATGCCCTAAGGAAAGGTCAAGTGATCAATCCACGGCCATTGAATGTATCGCCGAAGCGCTCCTTTGGAAAGAGCGTTCATCTCAAACCGCCCAGACAAGAAGCAAGCTTCAGGCTTCGGCCTGCCGGCAATTGCCATCACCGAAATCAAATTGAACAAAAAACGTTTAATGTGCAGTTACTCACTATTCCAAAATATTTATTGTGTTGCAATGCTTCATTTAGGATTTTGACAGCATCAATTTCGTGGAACTAATTGAAGATTTCAACCGTTAATCTCAGAAACATGAAATATCTGCAGAGACTGGTGTTCTGAACCAGTAATATGGTTAGGCTTTATACTAAATAAGGTAATTGTAGCAGAATAATGCTCAATTTATACAATTTGTTAGGAAAACTACTCTAGGAAAGAAGTTTCCAAATTGTTTCAGGTTCAGTTCCACAGATCATCAAAAATGGTGACACATGGTGTGGTCGATATGTTGCTGGCCTCGACGTTTGTCAGTTCAACACATCGATCAGCGACACATGCAGTGCTTCAGCTACGATTTCGCAAAATTGGCCGCCACGATTGAAAACCGACATCCGCCACTTTCGTTTGCATTTTGAATATGAGTGGAATGAATGCACTGAAGTTCGTGAACTTCAGACACAGTCACCTACTTTAAAGACATCAACAAGCCAAAGTGAAGGTAATGTAGGATTGTTTCTCAACGAAATAAGTAGACAAACTGCCGGTTACATGACATGCTTTGAAGCCATCAGAGGTAAGAAAACTTTGCGCAAAGTGTTGACCTTACGCATGACATATCATTAAAGACTAAATATTTGAGCTTCACTTGTTGAGTGTTTGTTAGCAAGATCATTTTTTAAGCTTCAGCAAGCTTGTTCAACCAGAACATCGTTATTTTACTTTCTAGGTAGGATGGATCTTGCATGCAAATTTTAGTTGAAATGTATCTACTTCAAGAAATGTCAAACTTTTGCTTTCTAAAAGATATTTTCAAAATACTTGCAAAGACTTGTATTAAAATCAAAGCAGTGTTTATGGTCTAACACACAAAATAATTGTTACAGGGAAATGTTAATCACCTTCACATTTCGTGTTTTTGTATGCAAATTTTTACATATTTTGAGCAGCAGTTTGCATGCACGCATCATATGATTAAAGCCTAAAATAAAATAAGATCGAATTTTTTATCATTGCCAATGATTAGAAAAATAATCAACATTTTTTCTGGGGCAAAGGCTGATGCAAAAAAAGTTTTCGTTGACGTTTGCGCACTTACGGTCGCTATTCATATTAATAAGAATCTAATGACTTTTGCTTGCTCGTGTAGGATTGTCCCAAACGAATACACGTATTGGGAGCTACGGAAATGTGTTTCTCTACCTATCGATTTTTCTGGGAATCCTTCTTGTTGTGTTGCTGGGAGTGTGGGCAAAATCATCTTGCGGAGGGTAAGTTGCGGTCACATCGTTTATGTTGTCCTGGTGATTTGCTAAAGATCAAAGGCAAACACGGCAATAATTAAAATAAGTCTATAGAATTCACCAAGCAAAACTTTGGGGTTTGCCATTAAAGCACCAACAAAATATTTTCTGAGGTGGAAGAAAAAAATGCAAACCTCAGCTTCGGAACGTTTTACTCTGATTATTTAATGGATGAGAATAAATAAGGTAAGTGCAAGTAGATACATGAAACGTGGTGTCGAAAACTGTTTCATTACAACTCAGAAATGCTGTAGTAACTTGATATCCTTCAGCCTTCAGCACAGATGTAGACATAACAGTTTGTTTCAACAACTTTTGTCACTGAAATACTTAGCTTTGGGACTCAAGCTGCTGGTCCAAACATTGTTTGATTGTTGCTGACGAAGTGGCATAGATCAACATCATTGGCTCCGATTTGTCCTGTAACTCATTAATCAAATATACCACTTGACCGTTTGACGTGTCTTGCTTCTCGCGATTGCAGCTTTTCCAGTCAAAGCGATGTACAGTCGTATCTCGCTTTTCTTTTCACTTCCGGATGGAACACTGGTTGCGCGTTCAGGCACTTCCGGGAAAGTTAGTATGGGCTAAACCACGGACCTGAAGTATATGACTATATCCCTAATGAACGTATATATTAGTAATGTAATTTCAATGTAACAATCTTAGAATAATCTTTGCAAAACAACTAAAAAACATTTTGTTGGCTTCGTAGAATTGCTGCCTTAACCTCCACACGATAAATGGGTTTTACTGTTTGTATCAAGAGCTTTGATTTACCGCTTTCCAGTTGTGCCGTTTGCTATTAAACAAATACGAAAGAACTATGAGGATACCCAAAATGGAAAAGTAGTTGAACCCACATACCACAGATATCATAGATGTCAACAAGTGGAAAAAGAAACGACCACGTCGGAGTTCCAAATTTTGGCAGTTTTTGAAAATTACTTTGTCGCAGTATGTACTTATACACAAGCAATGAAGTTTTATCTGTCCAATGCTAATTTTTTATATTTTGTTGTTACTGTGTTACAGACGTTTGTACTTCTGTGACGTATCTCTGATGGTGCGATGCAATTAAAATTGCACAAACCTTCGACCAATTGTATTTTGACTTAATAGTTAAATCAACGCAACAGTAGGAAACTGAGTTGATTGACTGATTGACATGAGATTATCTGATGAAAAATGGAGTTTCAATGGAGTTCTTATTTTGAGTTACGTATTCTCCTTTGTGAGACTTTGACTATGGTGTTGATCCAAACATTGGTGAAAAGGTTTCTGCAATTCAAGTTATACCCATTGAAAAAAGTGTAGGCAACAAACGTGCTTGATTTAGTGTACTTCAATGTTGTCAAAACTGTTCTTGCATTTTGTGCGCAGAAAAAAAAGCACTCCATCGCCGCCTGAATCATTTATAGATGAAAATCCTTACAATGAAATTGAAGATATTCCTTCAACCTCAGTTGTCAATGACGCTAGCAATACAAGGCATCAGTCGAATTCAATGGCATTTCCACCAACTAGAACAGCCGTTTCCACGACACATTCCAAGAAAAATGGCCTGCAAAGGGCAGAAAACAGTTTGGAAGGACACGATTCCACCCTGCCTAGCTTACCGCAACGCCCGCGAAACACTGGATCTTCCAGTCATAATGTAGAATCGTCGAAAGAACAGAAAAATGAACTGTACCACTTGCCAGCCCAGGAGGCTGCAGTAGCTGCAGCAGGAACCAGAGAACTTGTTCAGAATCAGCTTTACTTTTCAAACGGTTAAAGCTCAACCTCTTGTAACGATTCCAAAGTAAATCTGTTGAAATGCATTTTTGACAATTGGAGAGGAGTTTAGCGGTGCAGGAAACGTGTGGTTTTGTAATCAATTACTTTCCTTGTTTTGCGAGACTAACTTATTTTCCCGCGTTTGGTGCAAGGTTGATGAATGAAAACAACCCGCTGCAAATGTTTTGTATTAGTTGCATTGTGATCTGTAACAAACATGGTAAAACCCATCCAGTTTACTCTAACTGAAATAAATTGTATAGTGAACTTCTAAACGAGATAAATCTCAACTTTAAGCCTAAAATTACTTTTCTCGTGTGTCAAAACAGTTTTTCCTTGGAATTCTTTAATTCATCGCGTCTACCATAGACATGAGTCACTTGTAAGCGGATTAACATACTGACAATCTTGATAGAAATTTATGCGATGAGCCGATAAGCTTTAGGATGGTGACCGTCCTAATTCGGTGGTCAGAAACGTTAGAAAGGAAAGGCGAGTTTTCACGTCACGAGAAGGACATGAAATTGAAATGGCATCAAAGAACAGTAACGGCAAAAAGTATAAAATTGGTTCTCATCGCTCACGGTGTATCCGTCTTTAATTGCAACATCTAAGCAAAGAACCAGTTTTTGTGCCTTGTTTTTCATAAAAGTTTAACCGCTTCGTAAAGCAGTGAAGGTGCAGAGGAGTAATCCTGACATTGGAACTTCTCAAGGAATTAGCGTATCTTCCAGAGAATTTAAATTGGTTTACAGATGATAATTTTTGAGTTATGAAAGTTATGAATTGAGACTCGATTTTCGCAATTGCAACAAAAGGGTAGACCGAGTCAGCTTTTTCGAGTCAATAACATTGCGATACGCCGGGTCAACATTTTAAGTGGAAAGGGTATTGCAATAGCATTTATCTAAAATCGGATGAAACGTTTGAAAAAAATTTGATAACTTATACCTGAAACTTTCTTACTGTGCTGAAAGAAATCGAAACGAAAACTGCTTCCAGTTTCGAAGTGAAAAACGCATCGCAACTGCAATAAAGACGATTAATAATTACGTTATGTTGGCTGGATTTACTGCACAAGGTTAGGGCTTCTCGTTAGTGAGGATATCAACAGAAATTTTACCTAAAACTAATAAATATATTTCCTGAATGTTTTTAGACGTTTTTCAGACCACGAAAGGTGAAAGACATATCATAATGACTACAGTATTTTACGCAATGCTTGCTAGAAATACGCGCTTATGATTCCTTTCAGTGTTGTGCCTCTATTGTAATGTCTTCTCTTCACTGCAATTTGAATGATTTTTTCATGAGCGCTTCGTAACGAACCACTAGACTTTTCTACTATTCTGAACGTTCTGTTGCTGTTGATGCTTTTTATATATTCAACTCGTACATAACGAAAGCCATTTTGATTATGGTCGCACATCAGAAAATCGAAATACAGCTGCATCAAACCAAATGCTGTCAAGACGCAATCGTACAAGCCCGTGCACGAACCACGTGTGAAACACATACGCCAAATTAAATAAGGATTTACTTTTGAAACATGCAAAAAATCTGCAAAATGGTTTTATAGTTTCTTGATATTGCTGGTTATGATTGTGTAATTTCATTCAAAACTAAGTGGAACCCAAGTTTATGATTTTCAAATGCGATTTTTTATAAGCTGTTGTTTACACACGTACTATGGGCTTTCGGCAATGAAACTACGAGTTTGAAACAAAAAAATTTTGGTTTTCTCCTAATTGCAACCCTGGCTTAGACTTTTCTCAAAGTTTTCCACCTGTTCAGTCAAAACCAACATTTAAGAGATGAGCGATTCCGAGAAAAGGAAGCATGATTTCGGAGAAAGGTGTTATCGTTCTTGATATTTGTCTACGTTAGCAACAAACGCTAATCCGTTTTACGTCACACTTAGGATATAGCTTCAAAACAACAACAACGTTGCATTTATTCGCTGATAAATCCTACTGGAAGTTCAAACGCGCTGTTCAATCTATCGCAATCGTTTATTTTTACTTAGGGCTTGCGTGGCTGCCATGGAGCAGTTTTCTCGTGTTTTGTTCGTTCGTGTGTCGTTCGTCAGCACGTATCTATCAGACCTGTTTATGTGAGCAGAAATTTACCGACGAATTTAGTGCAATATTAGGTGAGTGGCCCGCGGGCATGTTTGCATCCAATCCAAGAATGTTTTGAGCTGATTCTACGCAGACAAATATTTCTCAACCTACTCGTCGATCGCCAGAAAAGATTGGTTGTTGGACTTTTGTGAACGCAGAAGAAACTGTCAGGTCTCTTTTCACGTTTTCATTTTTTTGCTTTGGACGCAAAATCACTGTCGATCTGATATATCGTTCTGCTGTTCGTTCTACTTGGTCGTTGCCAGTGACTTCAAATGACTGATTATTATCATAAAATGCTTTTAAAAGACTCCGTACCATCTTTATCGAAACAATATTCGATAACATATTTTGAGGCTGCTAAATATCAATTTGTGCTTCTGACAATCTTTGCGTGAATGAAGAGTCATCTGCAAAGTCAAGCATTTTGTATTGCAAAAAATTGTTTCGGGATATAATCACTTTTCAAAGAAAGCTCGCAAACTTGAAAGAAACACCGTCGTTGTGATTTCGTTTCATGTAGTTTGCATATATCATAAACACATTTCCATTAGAGAGGCACCACGAACCACTGCTTTTTCACAGAAAAATATAATTTAATTTCTGTAGTATCAATGAATTATAGCGGACAAAATATAAGAATCGTGGCTCTGTAATACCAAAATTTTTCAAAACAATTTGCTGTCGTTTCTAAAACCGATTGGATGAGAATAAACCTAAGAATAATTACTATAAGCACTGTAGGCTTCTATTCAGTTTCAGATTATTATTGGATATAAATGCAGAAGTAGTCAAATGGGTCATTTTTAAATCCTGAAACATTCTGGCCAAGGGAGATTTTTTATTTTTGTTGAAAACAAAAAACAAAGAATCATAGCAGACACTATTCAACCAAGTTTACCTTTGAATGGAAACTGAAGAAACACCTCCTTCGTGAAAAAGACACGCAATTATGAACTTTTGCAATATTACACTTATCCAGAACACAATTCTGTGAATTCTAATATTTTGTAATTATGTGCAGTTTTAATGTATTTTTTTATGTATATCTACTTGAGTACTTTTTAAGTATGTATTTTTTATATATATTTACTTTTTGCATTTTTTCTTCCCTGTGCACGTCACAATCCTTTCCGCATGAAAGCACACTGCAGAGTCTTTTTCGGTTTTGCTTTGATTTTTTTTTTACCTCATTAATTAGTTTTTCTTAATTTTTTAATTTCATATTTTGTTTAAACATATTCTTAACCACACCAAATTCCTTCAATTAAATGTGATCCACTCATCTGTGTACATAGGCATGCGCTTTCATCTGTACATTTTCTTCACCATGTTCTGCGTTTGTTTGTTTTCCTAATTGTGCCTATTTAATTTCCAAGTGTTGTTTTCAACACTTCTCAAAAACTGAAAAACAGGGTTGGTTGACTAGATGACCACCATGGTCCTTCACCAATCCTATATGACACAGCACCACTCTTTCTTTACCTCTGATCAACTATTGCGCCACTGCATTTTTATTTGCTCTAATGTTCGCTAATGGTTGGTTTGCTTAGTGCAACGGCTTCTTGTAGTGCTTCTGCTTTTTGGCTGAGTCATATGAAACAATAAACCATTGAACCAATTTTCAATTGACCCAACTTTCTTAAAATAATTTTCTTAACATCTTCTTTACAAATTTTTCAAAACAATGCGGTCATTGGTGTTGAACACCAAATCGGAAAATGGCGTTAGAAACATCTAGGCTACTCGTTACCATGCACTGAGAAGGAATATATGCATTAAAGCCGTATGCAGTAACAATTTACGAATATACGTACAATCACAAACCCATCTTATATAAGGTACTTTCATCTACCATGTAGAGCCACAACATGGCGGTTGTAACGCTTTCTCAGTATGCACGAGAAAAGACTGCACAAACAAGAGGACGTGACAACGGCTGGGTAATTACGACTGTTAACCGGTCGTCCGCAGACGGCTGATGACAATGTACGAAGATACACGGAATCGCAATCTTTGTGCATTCCATGGATGTTAGGTTAGTGTTAAGTCTTAGGGCTAGTATTGGGATTAGGATAAATCCTAACTTTAGTCCAGCGGTCTCCAAACTACGGCCCGCGGGCCAAATGCGGCCCGCGAAGTCATTTC
>JGI24021J15306_10000207_pt1 | contig 36796 bp, 20 predicted proteins | sample Ectturendosymbi1_FD_15306 | JGI IMG/M metagenome (IMG submission 15306)
GACGTAAAAGCGACACAGAAGTTGGTGTTTAACTTACTCAATGTCACACTTATCAGCCTGTATATTAATTGAAGCTCATTATCCCAAACAAGACCGTTGAAATTGCCTACTTTGAAATCTGTACATAATGCATTATTTGTTTCAAAACAAAAAAAGGATGTCATGCACATTTTGTCATCCAGGTTTCAAACTAGTATTACTTCGAGTTTTTACATTATCGTTTTCATTAATTCTGAACTGAAACGTGTATAGAAAAAATGTTTGAAATCCCTCTCCCAACTAAACCAAATTTATTTCACCAGCATGAAGATGTTGTTATCATAAACAATGTGCCTGCGTTCAAAAACACTATTCAAACTTCTGATACGTTTCAAAATAAGCATATCAGCGGTGAAAAAATGAGAAAAAGTAAGAAAAATCTTTAAAATTTTGAAATATCGCGCTTGAGCTAAATACCCATCGATACCATAAAATTTATGAAATATTTTAAACTTTTATAACCTGAAACGAACTCTACAGTATATCCCATTTCCAATGATTAAATACTGTGTTTGCTAATCTCATACAAGTTGTTTTGAAATTGTTCAAATATGTCAGCTTGGCAACTTGAATGAATTAGCAGAGACTGATAACTTCATGATCACCTTCAGCAGTGTCTTTTTCAAGGTTTTTAGAAGGGTGTTGTGGTGGAGCTTTAGGGTGTCAACACCGTTTTCCCTTCTATGTCTGATACTTTTAACTCACTTTCACAGAAACGCAAGGTTCCGTCCAAATATGCTTAATTATTTGAATAAGACATTCACTTCTAGCAAACAAACTAAAGACAATTTCATAAATAGAAAGGTTCAGTGTAGGCCTGCACACTCATTCATTTTCTCGTTTTCCTGCCCGCTTTTCCTTTCGAGAGATTCACGAGCCCGGCAGCCCTAGGAGGACCCATGATACCTCGCAATCAACAGAAATCTCAGACAGTTCTACTGGCTCCNCACCAAGACGGGACCAAGCAAGGTCGGAGATGTAGTCACNCCACATGGTCCTTGGACAAACTTTGGGCCACTTTCCCGTGGGTGTAGACTGTAGCCTGAAGGATTTAGTTCGCCATTCTTTCCTGGGACATTTTGGACACATGGCCGAATTAACATAGCTGGGATCTGTCGATTCAGGGAAGTGGCTTGACATGCTGGGCTTTACGGATTTCAGACCTGTGCTCTTGGTCACGAAGTGTCACACCGAGAACTCTTCGTAAATATCCCATCTCTGCCGTTTATTCTTCACCTAAGATTCATGACCACAGGTGAGGATCGGAACAAAGACAGATTCAATAACTGATATGTTTGCTTCTTTGAAAGCCCCTGTTTCGTCACCACTCAGCCGTAAAGCTCCAGCAAAACTCCGTTTGCTTTACCAAGCCGTGTATCAACCCTCTTGTTCCGACTTTCCTCACTCGTGAATACCATCCCCAGGTACCGTATTTTTTCGGACCATAAAGCGCACTTGAAATCCTTTAATTTTCTCAAAAATCGGAAGTGCGCTTTATATTGTGGTGCGCCTAATGTGTGAATCTGGTTGTGATTTTTAACCTAGGACTAATTTTATGTGGTAAACGGAGATATTTATTTAATTGCCAGTTACGATTTTTTGTAAACAGACCATAGTATTACGTAATAAACCAACAACAATTATTCGTGTCTAGCGGATTAGGCATGTGTGACAGATGAAACTCCCTCGTATGTAATGACAGATTAAAACCAAGTGGCGACTCCGGCACTCGGGAGTTGTTCTGAAAGAGTTGAATACAGTTTGACTTACGAAAGTTTTGCTTCATTTACTGCGCCTTATAATCTCGTGCGCCTTGTATATGAAAAAAAACAGCTAGCATTCAATTTTTGATACTGCGCCTTATAATCCGGTGCGCCTTATGGTCCCGAAAATACGGTACTTGAACTTCTCCACCTGCTGCAGTGTATTCGTGCTCACTTGCAGGAAACACTGCCTTGGCCATATACTTTCCCCACGTCGACAAAACATGTGTATAAGTCTTTGACATGTTCCCAGGATTCCTTGAAAATTTGCTGGAGAGTAAAAATTTCATCCCATACTGTACAAATCTGCGGCAGTATAGCAAGAGGCTGAAGCGGTGCGCATGACAATGCACAGATACCAAACAGAATTTTTGCTTCCAATTTCTGCGCCAGAAAATTGTGTCGGCCAATAACGTTGCAGCCGGCTGTTGCAATAGCCACGTGCAAGAAAACATGCTTATCTCAAATTGTTTTACTCAGATACAAAGCAAAACCATATCTGGCTTTCAGAATTTAGGGTGTCATTACAAAATTTTAGGATGTCATTTTGACACCCAAAAACGGCTTAAAAACACTGGCCTTCAGCATCAATTGTATATCATTAGATTCTTGGTCTTGGCAACGGTTGAAGCGCTGTAGCCAATCGAGTAACCACTTCTTATGCACTTCTTTTGTTTCTTTTAGTATACTCGTGGTAGCCTGCACCAATATATATGTTGATATTTTTCCAGTTTTTTCTGTGTCCGCACATTTGCTTCCTTTGATTATACTGTATACTGTGTCTTGCACATGGATAAGTATGGTACGCAAAATAGTTTGAAAAAAGTTTCAAACCTGTTGGGGGAGGAACGTCTCACTTTAGAGCTAGCGACTGGAAAGCAACGCGTTCACACTAACTCAGGAATACGTGTAATCGAGCCTTAGGTTAGGGTTCTATACTAAGATCTATAATCATGCACCAACTGTCTGCTCGTTTTCCAACTAAAGTCTCTTAAATCTGAGTTCTTGTAAATCTATCGTTACCGTAGTCTGATTTGCAACGCACGGGCTCAGACAATTTTGATACAAATGGGGATTAAGAAAAAAACACATCCTAGAGCAATTCTATTTGAATAAAAGCTGATGATGTCTACTTCACAGACGAAATATATACTCGGTAAGATCTTAGTGTCTGATTCTGTGAAAGGATATCTTTCGATAGACAGCATCCTAGAACAACTGCGAACTTCATCAGCTACGCCAGAACATAAACATCCCATTTAATTTAACTAGTATCCAGACAACAACCACCTGGACGACCACCACCTAGGACAATTGACACTCGGACAACTGATGCCTAGGACAGCCGCCACCTAGGACAATCGTCACCCAGGACAACTGCCACCCGGACAATTGCCACCTACAGTAAGACAAAGGCCACCCACGGCAACTGTCACCTAGGACAATTGCCACCAAGAACAACTGCCACCCATGACAGCTGACATGCGAAGTAGTTAATTTGAGCATCTGTGTCCTTGACAGCAGCAACCATCAACCGAGCGGTTGTGGGCATAAAGATCAGTTATATGATCTACATCAGCAGAACGGTTTGTCCAACAGCAAACATGCAACTTGAGAGAGGCGTGTAGTGCTAAAAATAGAAGTGTGGAAACGCAATAAAGACTATAGCCATTTATGATTGGATCCTACCCAAAACATGGCTTGCCATCAGTGGCGGATCCAGACCAGGATTTGGGAGAGGCAGTCATATAGGGGGCACCAAAAAGGACTTTGCTTGTTTAAATACCCATGGTTCACTGGGTAATAGTTGGGTATCCACCAAATTTCTTACCTTTTGTAGGCCAAGAAAGTGGCTGTTTTTGTTAGTCTAACTACACAATATTTCAGGGAATCACCACAGTTTGAAAGTTCCTTATCATTAATTCAAAAAAATTTTGAAGTGGGTCAAAAAGATGGGCCCCATTTTTCGCAAGGTTCGCAGTAACTAAGAACACTGTTAGTATTCGAAAAATTCTCTTTTATCTGCAAAACGTTTCAAAAGATATAAAGCATGGTGCGCGCTAATGCTTGACGCTGTTTTAGATATCCATAACGGGATTTTAAATAAGAATATCTGAAACGTTCTCCCACATGAACATGGAAAGCATATTTATTGCTGAGGCGACAATTCCAAAGTAAAAAATGAACGAAAGACATTTGCTATTGTTTTATTCCCATTTTAGGTAGCTCTGCTAGCTATCGTGAAAAACAATATCATAATCGCATCACAGATTAAAACTTGGACTAAAAGCACATTACTCTAAAATACATGAAGGTAGAATTTCAATCAAGTGTTAAGCACCTTTTCATATGCTTGGACATCAGATTGCTGGTGTGAAGAAAGACACATCAATCTCACTAGTCCAGGTTATGAAAAAAGTTATGACACTGAACAACAGGCGTGAGTGTGGGCGGGCTGAGCCCCCCAAATTCACACTCAACAGCTCCAAATTCTAACTCTAGTCTCCCCGATAAAGTCATATTCCAATTCATTGTATACTACGAAGCCTTCCAAACAAGCGCAAAGCCACCACAATGTTATTGTTCTGACGATGGATCTGTTTCTACCCAGACCAGCTAACAACGGTGAGAATCAGCCTATGACCAATTTGAAACCACGATCTCAGTCAATATCACAGTGAAAAATTGAAATTTGCGCCAAGTGAAACTGGCAAAATTTACCAGTGAAAAAGTTAAAATATGCACCAAAAGATCACTTTTCTGCTCAAATTTATGTGATTTAAGCGGAATGAGGTAACTAATGAACTACGCATATTGTTGTCGTTTGAAGATTTCGCAAACCATGTAAAATTTGTCTATTCGTGGCCCGCGTGAGGTGCCTACGGCTTTGTAGATGCAACAAAAAGATAGCTTTTCACACGCTGCATTATATGGTTCAATCTGTAATATGGAGAATTTGCATGTACAGTCGGGGGTCCACGAACATTCTCTGTTTTTATTAATTGGGTCACATGCTTGAAAAGGTTGAGAACCCCTGTGCTACAGGCACCAGCACAGAGCAACCTGATGATTGCATTACTGGTTCATCAAAGTTGAGTTTAGCGCATCTATGCCCAACCCGTGGCCCAGTCGAAGGTTTTGGGCGGCCCAGTTCAGGCTTTCTTTGTTGTGAAACATCCTATTTACTGACAACCTGACCTTATTTTGATAATCTTGAATTTGACATTTTTGATGCAGGTGGCTTTCAGTGCCACTACATCGCGTCTGTTACCATTGCAGTTAGAATTCGAACACTTTCATTACATTAGCTTTTAAGCTAAATTTCCTTCGCCGAGATCAAGGTTAACATTTCAATGTGCGGCCCCCATTAATATGTCATTCAGTCTCCGGCCCAGGTAAAGGTAGTGACATAGTTTTTTGACTCAGTAAGCCATTTGGATTGGCCATAGCTGGTTTAGCGATAACTCTTAAATTTAGACAGAAGCAGGGAAATTGGATCACAGGGGAGTGGTGAGGTCATTGGATTATTTTACCTTCGAGTTGAAGGCGAAAGAAGCCGAAAGGCTTTTTCTACAAACAACAGCACAGAGAAATTGGTGTCGGGGCGATACTGACATCACGAAATTCATTGCAACGTTTTAAGCACCAATAAAAATCAGAAAAAGTACATCTAGTAATCTTGAGAAAAATAACTGTAGCCAATCACATAAAAATCAGCTATAATTCCGACAACACATGCGATTCCAAGTTAATTATACCATGAGTAGCCAACAGTTTTGTATCTATTGCTGGGGGTGATAATGCGTAAAACTTCAAAATTCTTATTGCAAATAAAAAAATAATCTTCACAAGTTAGTTTATTGCAAAGGTTCTTTTAACTTTTCACATGCCCTCAGTTCTTTTCTCACTCAGGCCGCATTTACTAAAGAAATTCACAAACAAATTAAACCACAAACGAAATTTTTTGTCAACTTTAAAAAATGAATGCTTCAACCGTTTACTACTTGTATGCGTCGTCGTGTTTTATCACATTAAAAATGTAGTCGCGCTTGCGAAGTATTATGCAACTCATACTAGCCCTTTTCTTGCATAAAACTTTTTTGATACAGGAATTTTTAAAAAATTTTTTTCGCTACTTGGAATACATTTGAGCGAACCTTTTTATCACTGACAATGCCATTACAGTAAAATATCAAAGACGTCAACAGCATTTCAGATTTTGTTCAAAAGTTTTAAGGTACACGTTCGAGCAGGGTCGCCGTAGAGCGGGGGTATGACGGGGGTAATGTCCCCTGACCTTTCAAAAGGAGATAACGGGGGGAGGTGCCTTTTTCATAACAGTATCATAGGTAATTTCATGATTTATCAAGATCTAATTGAAACAAATTTATTGCAGCTATTCGCTCACGCAGAAAATTCAGAATGCTTTTCTATATTTTCTGTCATTATTTTTTGAGGTCAACATTGTTGTAGAACAGAAACAAGCACAATTGGTAACGTTTTTGTTTTTTTTATAAGTTTCCGTTGCTCTCAACTTTTTACTACCCCATCTGCCCTATTGCTGTTGCGGCGTCCCTGCATTCGTGAATGGATTACAGATAGCAGAATAATCAGCATTCCAATTTATCTATTATGAAACATTGATTTTTTTCAGATATCCCAAGTAAGCACAGAGTATTGAGAGATGTTACAAAACAGAACAATCTTTGTTAAAAAACCTAGAGTCAAATTTTACAAATAAACTTGTGCTTTAGCTCCACAAAAGAGACAAAGCAGGTCTCAAAAAAACGACGTTTTTAACGTCGAAGCCGTGATAACATGTTGCACCATTACATTTTCCATTGGATCAAAAAACTTGCAAAAAGTCAAAACCTTATTTGGTGAAAGAACAATCAACCTGGTTGCAGTTGAAAGTCAAACGCTAAGGTTGCACATGAAGCTGCAGTGGACATAGATCGGGAAGAAAAGAAAACCCACTGAAATAAATCGTTTAAGCAGACCCGGGTTAACGAAAAATTGACAAAAGTTTGCCGAAAGACAAAAGTCGCTGCTTTGTAGGGTTGAAAAGTTTTTAGATCCATCTGCTTCCATTGCAGAAGCTGATAAGTATGTGAATTTTAATGTAAGAATGAAAACTAAGCAAGTGAAATCTGGTTTTGATGTAAGGAAAAAACTAACCACTTTGCATAGGTGTTTGGTGTGCAAGGGACACAAATTTGACATTGACAAAGTAAACAGTGGCGTAGTCAGCCCACAAATTTGGGAGGGGTCAAAAAATTTGGGGAGGGGCTCACCGCACACAAGATCAGCGTTATCGAGGAGCTCACCTACAAAAACAAGGCATTCATCATCGCTCTTCAGGAGACCCACCGCACAACTGCAGACAAGCTAGTGATTGCCAGCTTCTCATTAGCCGGGTCAGTCCTGAGCAGGAAGCACGGCCATGGCACGTTTGTCCACGAGCGTTTGGAATTGTCACTGGTCGACCAGTCTCCAGAGCAATCAGAGACTGAGTGATTATGTGTGGACATTGCGGGATATAAGATCATTAACGTCTACAAACCTCCACGCTCGCGCTGAATAAGAGCACGTGCCACAAAGGCTGGTTGCCTCGGTTCGATTCCGGTCGGATCACACCGAAGACTTGTAAAACGGTTCTTGCGGTCTGTCCAGCCTCGTTCTCGGTAATGGATGACCGCAAGTGAGAGCTTCACGTGCGGTGCTGCGATTGGCCTGACAGTAGTGTGACATTCACTACAAAAGTAGCCGTGTCACCTATCCCGCGGAGTGAGCGGAGACTATAGTGACACTCCAAAAAGGGAGTATGAAGAGAGTATAATGAAACTTTCTGTTCTTTACAGTTTTTCGTATTGCCGAAGGTGCTTTAGACCCCTGGGTGCTTTTACGATCAAATCTGTAAAGGGTAGCACCTTTGGTATTGTTCCTTCTTTTGTTACAGTTGATCCGAGGGCATTATTAGGTTTTGTGATAGAACTAAGAATCGGCTATTTTATTGATATGCACGTTAATATCATCGCCATTACTTTACGTTAGCTTGGCCTTCTCGAAACCATTTTACATGCCATAAAATTTTTAATGTTTTGTCTTTGTTCTCCGATACTTCAGCAAACTCTTTTCGGTTCTTGCGAGGGCTTCGGTGACATAGGCAAAACACAAGTTTGAATTGTTTGATTGCTTCCAAGGCATTAGATGTGTTATTCTCAAAATAAGGAAAACCAAAAAAAGCGCGTGAATACAGGCATACACTTGCCCAAATCTAGTTCTTGTTTTGAATCAATATCCTGCGTTAACGTTGAAGAAGCAAAGCATGGTCGTTTCTTTTAGGGGCTCTCCAATCCATGACCTTCATCAAGTTGAAAGTAAAGTTGTACAATTTCACACTGGACCAAAAGACTGAATAGCAGATCCTGTCAAATGCTGCTATGGTCCATGCAAAAGTGACATGGATCTTGATCACGCTGGTAAAACCTGATATGATGCATGAATGGTTATTAGATTTTTTCCACCATGACTTCAACCTGTCTAGAAAACTTGCATATACAGTCAATTAGATTACAATAGCTCCACCAAGGAAGTACGGAAATCATATCTTGTTTGTCTACGAACAAAAAGTTTCTGTTGAAATCAACAGGCATGTTGTGAATTTTTATACAATGGGGTTAGGTGCAATGTCTATGAAAGTCGTGTTATCTTTTTCATGGAATGTACTTTTTAGTAGAAATGGCCGCGCTGGATTTACTCACTGGCGCTGTCACGATTAGCATAGCTGCACCCAGAGGTACCTGTATGTAGCTGCAAAGGAGTTGACTTGTGGGCAGCACAGCGCACGTTGCAATCCTGCGCTATTTCAAGGACCGGAAGATAGAGGTGTTTAACAAAATATATTACAAATGCTTGTAAGTGTGACGCGAGTATATGCAATGCGCAAGGGCGGGTAGGCGACTTAACAAACCTTACCAAGTAGCATTACCTGCCATCTTCTTAGAGCTCACACACGGAGTTTGAAACTGGAAAAGACGTACCAGAACTTTGCCGAAGGAGGCGCCAAAGCATCGTCACAGCTATTTTCGTACAGAAAACCACCAACCCAGGACCACTAAACTAACTGCATGCAAATTTCCTGTGGCCAGCAACAGACAGTGGAAGACTGTTCTTCTGCGTCCTACGGACACTGCGCCTTATGTGGCTATCATGGTAAACGTCAAAACATGGTCAAAAAGGAAAGCTATCTCTGCACATTCACAGGAAGGACGAGATTGACCTAATATCTGTCTTGTGCAAACTATGGAATTTGCGTAGCTACTGGATTAATCGAATAAAAGTTTCAATCTACTCGGACCAAATGACTTTACGTGATGACAGATGATTTCGAGTTTTATTTCTAATCCAGGTGCTTCATTTTCATATCCTCGTGTGTTCTACACGGTTTGCTAACAGATTTTTCTTGTCCTCTTTTTCCTTTTGTAGCTCTGAGTCATTTTGATTTGTCTTTTGGTTCTTTACATTTCAGCTATGTTTTTCATTTTTTAATTCGTTGTTTTATTACGGAGGGTTTTGCTTTAGTTATATTTGTTTTCGTTTTCGCTCGCATTTTGACTTTGTTTTGTCATTTTGTGCTTGCATTTTTGCCTATTTCTTTCTTTTTTGGGTTGTTTTGTTTATTTCTTATCTTTTTTCTTTGAAGTCATTTTTAGAGTGCTTTATTTAATTACCATATAGTTGTACTACTGTCTATGTCGAGGGTCTCCAAACTACGGCCCGCGGGCTAAATCCGTCCCGCGAAGCCATTTTCATCCGGCCGCAAAGGCATTTTTTCAGCAATGAAAAATTAAAATATTTACGAAAAACTTGTTGATTTGGTAGAATGTGCTATATCCCGAAACAAGCACATTACGTAAGATGTCCATCCTTCTAACTGTTGTGTAATAGTTTATGTAGGTCTCTGACAAGAAAGTTTAGAGACCCCTGGTCTACGTGCATATGCGTACAGTAGGTACTGGCAGTAGTTTTTATGTGTTTCAGGTTGGGCTTGCGTTTGGGAAGCGTGCTACGAATACCTACGACAACAAAATGCCTCGAAGACAGTCTTACCACAACATCGTTTACCAAGACTCAGCGCAGAGTTCGTGTTGAGCTCTGACTTAAAAAATCTGCATGGCTTCCATTTGTATTGTGTTTTGATTTCCTGAACGTGTTTTAGCCTAGTTACTGGAAAGACGTACTACTTGTTGCTTTGCTTACTTCATGTCGTATTGTCGTGGTTACCTTTTGCTATCGCTCAACGTTGTCGAGTGTTATGTGGTTTTAACATAACCTTGTTGTGTAGCGGAAGATTTTGGGCCGCTACTTCGGCTTGTTTATAGCCTATGACCAGCCGCTGCCATCCATAGACCCACTACAATTCATAGTTCATTTTGCTTAGTTGTTCCTAAGGTGACATTTTCCTATCCTTTATAAAGAGGGTAGCTGTGTTGCATGCTCCTCATCTGGATTTTATCACCTGCTAACTTCAATATTTGTGGGTTTCGTTTATCCTATTCTATACTTCATGCACTTCGCAGAGGTTAAGATACGTGCTCAGTAGGCGAAACACGCACTCAGTAGACATCATAGGGTCTGATTCATTGCTGTTGAATGATTCTTTTCAAATAGCACGGTAGCAGGTTCCAGTTGGCTTTCAAAGGTGGAAGCCAATCACTATGAAGCTGTTCCAACAGAAACAAATATTTTAGTAAATTTATTGAAACTTTAAAATGTACTCTCTTATTTCGCTACTAATGGAGCACAGAATAAATGTTACAGAACATTAGAAAAATCTGAGCCTGTTGATTAATCACAACGTCACAGTACTTCACCATTACACAGCTTGCTTGACAGGAATTTGGACACTAATAAACATCTTTATTGCCTATCATTTATTTATTTTTATAACAACTTCCACAATTTAATGAGTCCGGTTTGAAAATAAAGGTTGCACAATAACATATTTTTTGCTCTAACTAGAAATATTCCCAGAAAAACTGAAATGTCGTCTTGTTTTGCAAACAGTAATATGCTAACGTATGAACACGGAATCATTTCCGAAGTTAAAAATAACGCCGTACGAAATGGGCCGCTACAGACAAACAAATATGCCAAAGAAAATACAAATGATCTTGCCATTACTGACTCAACTAAACCGATAACCATGCACCTGAAATATTTCAAAGCTAACTTTTGCCCGGAGAAAATTGTCTGTGGCTTCATGCAAGACAACGGAAGAATCTCAATTTGAAAGCTGTTCATTGCCATCAAAATAGACTGTTCACTGAGCAGCAGAAAACACGATGCGAAATTTATACTGTGTTTTATGCACCTTGTTTTTCGCAGGAATCATTATTTTTCGTAGAAATTCCAATAAACCCATTTGCTTTTGATCTTTTTATTGCAAAATTTTCTAAAATTGCTTTCATCATTAAAAATATTTGTGATTTGAGCATCCTCGACAGAATTTTGGATTTGTGTTTGTGCATTTTCTGCAAAAAAATGTTTTGTGGCACACCAAAACATTTAAACGATGAAAATGTAATGTATCCCTAAAATTACTTCACTCTTTTCTTTTGAGGTTTAGTTTTCATTGCTTTTCTTACTAATGTCAACATCAAAGAAAGGTTTTTGGTTAATTTTCTAAGTTCTGGTTAGTCGGCAGTTCTCTTTAGGGTTATGTCTTGAGAGGGAACTTTGCGCACTACATATGTTAGATCAACCGTGCACTACGTATAGCTTGAATCCAAGCAGTGATTTGGAGACAACTACGAAATTCAACTTCGGCGAGTTGACCGGACGTCAGCAAATGTGGCATGGTTGTAAATTGGCAGTTAAAGCTGCGTTTGTTGACTCGAAGCCGCTCAGGTTTCTCCTGGCCATTGTTCTTTTAACTTACGCAGCCCTCGCTAAGTCAACATTCCTTACGACGCGGTAATGGAGCAGTCCGCTTTCACTGAGTGCTAGAGCGAACGCAGCTTGGGTTTTTGTCTAGAGTGCAGAAATTTAGTCTTAGAAATGCGAATTGTCTGCTTCGTGTTCTATACTTCGGTACTATTTCGCATTTGATAAAGGCAGCCAACAGTTGTTACTTGGCTGCCTTTATCAAATGCGAAATAATGGATGTTGTTTCGCACACAAAAATAGGAGATATGATTGGGCAGCGTAGGTCGTATACCTATACGGCACGAATACTAACTCTGAACAGCGTGGCTGGTATTAAAGCAAAAATGCCAGCCGATGTTCATTTTTTAAATGAAACAGTCTCACTCTGTTTTCGGCGAGCAATCTATCATCGAAAAAGTTATGTGAAGTACAGGTGAAGAAATTTGCAGAAACGGAACGATAAATTTAGAATCTTCCACAAATGGATTGAAGAAAAGAGATTTAAAAATATGGCAAGTGGAAGCCAACAGCAAGATTCTGGAAACACGCGGGACTGAGAATGGTGAACCAAGCGAACTGAACCAAATAAAAGGCATTTGGTAAACACAGAGGTTGCTTGAAACTTCCATTTTACTACCTTGCTTTCTGCCAGCAGAGAACGGCATAGGAACCAATATAGCGACCTGGGTTTTCAATGTAGCGTTTTAGATATGGGCAAGCCGTATCAGAGACATGGCCCAAGAAGCTGTGATTGAGGTTGGCTGCGGATTGAATGCTGAGTCGCAGATGTCTCCAAACGCTTTGAACAGAGAGGCCAGCCTTGTCGTTTTTAGCCCACTGATATTTTAAGCTGGTAAGCCGAAGAAAGGCTAGTTTAAGGCTCTCCCCACCTCAAGTTCGTTTGCAGATTTGCTCATGCAGCAAACACAAAACTGTAAAATTCACGAAAATGCGAATTACTTAAATACATCTGCTGTAGAGGTAAAGCTATTAAAAAGATATGTGGTTGAACACAACCTTCAACTTATCACTTTCAATAGATTGCAGATGTCGTTGAGCATAGTTTCTGAAGCTAAAAGAAGTACAAAATCCCAAAGTCAAAGTAGGTGAGAAAGTTTCGAGATGACTTGTTATGCACAAGAGATGCAACCCAAGATACCAAAGTATTGCCTGAACGTATGTCCTGCAACTGGTCGTCTAAAATGTTTCACTCTCTTCTTAAGACGAACTTAAAGCACTAAAATTTCAAACACAATGCAGGGAAAACTTGTGAAAGTCTAAGTCCTGCAACATTTTTGGTTAGTGGTGATAGACAACCTTCATGACATACTCACTTGTACTGCTGAAAATTTGTGCGAAGTTACTGTGTTTATTGTTGCTTCCACTGCTTTGTCTAACCATGAGTGCCTCAACCACTTATATCACAAAAATTTATTTTTCTGTATTCAAAGAAAGAGGAGGGAAATGACCTGACGAAAATATTGAAAAATTTTTTTCGTCGCTGCATGCATTGCGATCGGCTGGTTCTGTGCTCTGGACCATAGCGCAGGAAATCTTTCAGGAAAAAACTTTTAACTAGGTATGTTTTCGAGTTCCAGTCTAGCATCCATGTTCAACAACCACCTGTTCCGGGATTGCACTTCAATAATAGACTCTAAAGATAACTTACAGATAAAATCAGAAAAGTTTGCCACCCCTGTTGTTACATGAGAAACAGTATTATAGGGCATTGTTTTCAAAAGGCCTCCTGTTGCGTGTCGTTGTAATCACTTGAAATATGGTCAGCATTTGGGTTTTAAACATCATGAAGGCTAACGTTTGCATAATATTTACTTTTTGTGGGTTTAAGTTTAGTGTTTTCATTTGGTTATACGCGAATCTTTCAATGTTCAATTTGGGTCCCAGTTCGCCGGCATTATCTTAAAGTGGATCCACCCAACTGATGCTGGAATGTAGGAAACAAGAAAAGAATAGTAGTCTCGGCTCTCATTAAGTGTAGCCCAAAATTTTGTTGAAATAGATATTTGTGTGTCATTTTCTGCAATTTTATACAGTGAAAGTCATAAACAAAATCAGCGAAGGAAGAACACCCAAGGTTTAGGAGCAAAATAATTGCAAAAACTTATTTTTTGTTATTATGTTCTCATATGAAAACTGTCTTGATTCTAATTTCATGAAATACTAAAATCCACGAAGATGGGTTTTTAAATATTCAAAATCGTATTTTTTATAAACTTTTCAAGCCATCTTGCAAAAGTATGCATGTACTTACAGCCGAGCTTTACGTAACGTCTGTCTTGTAAAATGTGTAGAAGAGCTGAGGTGGAAGCACTGGAAGTTTTCTTGGATTTATTCCTTTGCCGTCATGCAGCACTAAAACAGTTTGGATTCACAACTCACTCCCAGCGGTACAATGGCTTCATACGCGAAATGATGAACACAATACTTTATACAAAACGATGTGGTCACCTCGGCAGGGTGGCGTAAAGGATTTTCCACGTAGTAGCCATGCAGCACTATGTCGTGCAGTGGTCTACACTGTGATTGTGAATAAATATAAAATGCATGATTAAACCCAGCTTATACATCAAGCGCTTATGAACCTTGGGTCAAAATAGCTCTAAAGTTTCCAGATTGTAAGCATTTATAAAGCTCACAGTAGGCGTCTCATTGCATCATCACAGTGATCTCGTTCTTTGGCTTGGAAGTTAAAATATGGTGCGCTTTTCTGGTGGCATTTGTTATATAGGGAAATGATGAGGAAACGTCAGCTACTGATGCGTAAAGCTTGTGGAGATAACTACGCCCACCGTCTATCACGTAATTTTCATAATAATGAAAAAATATCTTATGCAGATAGCTGTTATAGATCAAGAGAAAACTAAATCCACGTCACTAAATTAATTTTTCTAGACAGAGACATATCTTACTTAACGAAACCACTATATGAAAACGAATCATATGGCTCAACTGAAAGGAATCAATTTATTGTAATGGTCTCCTTTCTCCCATGAATTACAGCGTAGTCATAGATTTTCTTCCAATTTGGCAATTGCAGCAAACAGATTCATATCTTTCTCTGTTATCAGTGTTGTTCATCTTGACTTATGTGAAGCGCAGAGCAAACGTTGACCAGTGTCAATTTGCAGACAAGGGTTATAAGAAACACTGCTAATTGCCTTGTCTGCGTACTCTGTCTGTGTGCCTATGCTTCTTTTAGACTAAAATACCACAAAACCTTTGAAAAGTTAAACAGCAGTGAACGATCCAGCCGGCCACGCACAAGCACGCATGCGTGGAATTCCTAACTGCATTTGCAAAACTTTTGGCCATGCCGTTTGCTTCTCTAAGCACCTTGACATGCCAATCTCGTTTGCCTATTTTGCTGAAAGTTAATCGACGACGATTATTTAACACAATGCAACTTGCTAACGAATACAATCGCTGCAAATAACCAAGCATATTTGCGCAATTCGCAATCAACCAGTAATGACCGATGCAAGCTCAATGCTCATGACTTAAACGTCGCTTAGAATGCATCGCTGGTTTGTACCAGATTGGGTTTTCTGGTGTTGCTTGTTGGTGAACCACACGACAAACATGCTCTTTCATCAAATGAAGGAAAATAAGCTCGACGTGAGGAGCACTGTTGTTTCCCTGTAGCTTTCAAAATTCTTTTTAAGGTTTAGCACAGCAGAGCTACAGGGTTTTTCAGACAGCATTAAATTTTTTTCTAATGTAAGTAAGCCATTCACTCAAAACTTACCACAAATACTTTTTTGGGGGTCGGCTTTTGCTATGAGACTAATAAAGGATTTGCATTTTTGAAATACTACAACATGCATCACAGACTGTGATGTTACAAGCGATAATTTCGTGTTCTGCACCTAAACCATGCAAGTTGGTGGTCAACCACCACCCAGCCGTTGCACTGGTATTCATTTTTACATTACTTCGCAATCGGCCCGGGTGAAAAAGTGCCTAATTGAAATTTTTGAATCAATACTTGGACACTTGTTTTATCCTGTTTACACTGCTGCTCTACCATCCTCCCTTCGATTTTTTCAGTTCATAAAAGTATCATCTTCGCAAGACCGGTCAGGTGTGCGAAAAACTCTCTTCATTGCTGATGCCTGATGTGTGTTGTTTATTGCAAAGCTATGTGGACAATTGTCTTTGGGATTAACTATTTTGTACCGAAAGTAGACTTACGGTAAGAGAAAACTTTATGAAACGAGAGAACCTTTTTAAAAAAATGTCTTATGTTTAGCTTACGTTAACACAGTGATTTCGAAGCAAACTGGGTTAAAGGGTTATCTGTGAATGATCCTACCTGTCATAGCGAAAACTTTCTTGTTGTGAATCAACCTACGCAAAGAATAAACAATATTAGTATAGATGGTAAAACGCTGCCAGATCTCTTGATGAAGGCAAGTGAAGGACAGCTAAAAGAGAGGCGTTTGTAACCTTTGAGGTGTCCCACGCTTTGTCTGACTTCATGGAAATACCAATGATGACACTCTTGTGTCTCAGGACGCTTGACTCCGAAAGAAGATAAACGACCCGAGTGTTGTCGTTGTTTATGTAAGTCAGTGACTGTTTGGCCCCAAAGGATGACAAACTGAATTACGCTATCATACGTTATGATGTCTGGTGAAGAGACTTTAACTACATTTCATTTGGTGCGCTGTACCAGTAACTGTCCTGCATTACATGCTAAACGGAAATTCCTCAGCCAAATCATGTTTGCTTTCGAACACGTTCGAAATCGCGCTAGTTTGCGGCAGTAGCGAACGTTTGGGTATTCTACGCATGTAAGAAATGTGGACGAGACTGGTACACACTATGCAAGAAAACGTCGTTATGAAATGCGGAACGGACTGTAATAAGAAATTCCTAAGCCCAAGAGAAAAAAAATCGCTACGTTCACTGGCTGCGTGGAATGTGCCTGAGGTTATCCGCAGAGGCAGCACTTGCAGACGTAGAGCGCAAGAATGCATGGGCATGTAGCGCAGAGTCGGGTCTTGTTTGTTTACCATTCCGCGACTCTTATATTTGAACTACAATCGCCGGAGGCCCGCATATTGCCCTTGAGAATTTTTTGGATGCCTGGCAGAGTCTACAATATAAATCACAAGCGCTAAAATTCCACAGAAAGCTACACTGGGAAACCACACCCTCGTTTGATGAGATTGTTGGGCAAGGGCATCAAAATTGTGAATTACCTGAAACCGGAAAGCAAAATACATGGCTTACCACCAACACGAGTAGTACAAGTGTTGCTGAGAAGATTCATCAAGACAATTACCTGCAAATGATTGTAACGTTTCGAACACTTAAACGCATTCGTGAAGGACATCAACAAAGTGTATCAAGGGTGCCGCCAATGCGATTACCAATGCTGTTCTTCTGGTAGTACTGCGCGCGTCAGCGGGCGCATCGGACAGTTGCAGCTCCCGAAGTTAATCAGGTCATTGATTGCTCTTCGTTTATAAGTGAACGATGACGAATGGGGCTTTCGCTCAGCCAGGGCTGAAGTACGTTCTAGCCGGGCAGGCTGCTTTCTGCGCCATGAGATAACGTTCCTCAGTGCTGCTTCGTAGGTTGTCGTTTGAAGTGTTGCAGCATAACCTAAGAGTGTCAGAGTTTGTGAGAAAACCATTGGTCCAAGGGAGATTTGACATAAGGTTCATGTGTTCGTCATACAGATCTGAGTGTCTGTGGTTCGAGCTATTTATTTCGCAAGCGTTTCTATCAACACGCACAGAAAAAAAGATTTTGAAAGGTGGAAAGCTTTCACCGGTGCACCTCAACAAATAAAATGTAGCATAAAGTTTAAAGAATAGCGTCTGTTCTAGTCTAGGTCGCCACTTCAGATCGAGCGCTTAGGAATCGTTCTTTTTTCGCTAGATTTAGGCCGAGGTCTGTTCAATGCATCGTTGGTTTCAACGATTGTCTTGCTGAGCTCTCGCGTTGGTTCTCGACGGGGTGGAGCACGGGCAACCGATTCGCACACAGCAGAGACGACTAAGCTGCTTCTCTATTGAGCGACAAGGTACGAGTGAGTTTTCAACCTATACGTGGAGAAAATAGCTTACTTGACCTTACATTGGTTTGCGGAAAAGCACTACTAAGTTGATGTTTCAATTAGTCGTAGTACGAAGATCAAAAGGTAACATCATGATCAGAAGTGTTATTCAGAGAAAGTTGGCAGTTTTAGTTAGCTGGCCTTCTGCACTGTTAATTCTCAGAGAATTTCTCAGCTTTGAAAATTATGGTAATCACAGTTGTACAATTTTTGAAGGCCCAAGATGGTATCAAAGTATCAACTTATTTTGTGGCGTGAGTGCATATAAAAGATTGAAAAATAATCACTTAGTCTCGAGGTAACAACATAAAGAAAGTTGTTATAAACATTCGTTCTTCGAAGCTTAAGAAACCCACAAAAATAAGGGGTGGCTGACTGGGTGTGGCTCATAGGCCACTTTTCCTTTGATAAACACAGTAAATATTGGAAAATTTTGAATTACAGTGGCTTTATTCTTTAGACTTTTCTTGAGATAAGTGAAATTCAAACGTGCTTTCAATAATTAAACGTGATCTGGGAATTTACTGCGAAGAAGGCCGCTCATGTGAATGTGTCCACACGGTATCTGAAAACTAAGTAAAAACGTAAGAGGAACCAGCCAAAAACAAACCCAAAAAAATTTAATTAATCTTTAAAACCTGCGAAACTTCAAATGTACTTGCTGTATTTCCTAGTGTAAATCGGTGACACAATTCGTTTTGTTTTCTTTGTCCAGATTACGGTTATGTTTTGAAGAATTAACGACAAGATCAGAGTCAAACACCTATGATATGACCGTCAGGCCGTTCCAATCGCAAACTGGACCTCCTACAACTGAAAACTGTCGGGGTATTTTGGAAGGAGGTGTTAACTGAAACTGTTAGATGTAAAACCACACTGCAATTTGGTTCAAACAGTGGGCTTTAACGCATCAACATGGGTTTAATCTTGGATATAGTGACAACCTTTTAGTTGCACATCATTTTAGCATTTATAGAAATGTAAGATTACATTCAATCTTCCTTTTAATTTTTTATAAGGTCTACAACATTTGTATGCCCTACAGTGTATAAGCCAAGGATTATATATTTCATTTTACGACTGCATACATGGTAGTTGTAGATGAGTTCTGACGGGTTCTGCGGAGGGGCCATTCCTCCAACGACGTGATTCTGAGCAGTGTTTGTTAATTTCCAGTGAAAATTGAGCTTATGAGAAAAAATTAAAAAATCAAGACCGTCAGTGCAGTGACAGTTATGGAAAGGAACGTGTAAACAAGCAAAAAAGGAGATATATCCTACTAAAGGTAGGTTCTGATGAGCAAAATGTGTTTTTTAATTTTTTGAGCAACATTGACAGTTTAGTGTCAAATTTCTGACAATGACTATAAATTCGCAGAAACAAGATAAACAAAAGTTGACGTTGGCAATAGATGCAATGACATTGTTTCAGGATATCCGCCTTTCTCTCCTTTGTAAAACGCTCTCTCGTAGGCGTATTGATGGGTGCGTCGCGTGTGAAGTCAAACAGGCGTAAGTATCAAGTAAAAGCTGGGATAAAAGGGTATTTCAGTGCATGCTTTTTTGCGCTTCTCATGTCAAAAACAGCAGTCTTCCACAAGAACTAAAAAAACTGTATATATTTTTGACTCAATCTCAGTGGAGCACAGAATGTATCCGACATGTCCAGCGTCAAAGTGGATTATTTTTGTGATTTTTTGATCTTACTGGCATTGACAAGGTAGTCGTATTATTTCTTCACTCGATGATTCATGGACTGAAGCAGCGAACTTATGAAAAAGGTCTGATTTGTAGAAAGCTGCATTATTAGAATGCTGCAGACGCTTGGCAGCAGAGCTTCTTACACGTACAGTATCTTTTGTAACCAAGCCTGTTATTAAGAGATTACAAATTGTGGTGAGATTTGCTGCGAGAATCTCTGGTGACAAAAGTGTTTATATCTCGGTTTCTTGGACATTTGCGATTGGTAACTTTGGAAACTTTTTTGGAATTACAGCTAGGACATTTTTTTTACTGTAACGGGCGACATTGAAGGAAAAGTGTTGATTTTCTGCTGTTTGTCCCGGAAACTGCTCTTGCATCAGAACTTGTTTATATACGAAGGATACTAAAGGCACTGCGATTTTGCTGAGAGGAGTTGACTATGCTTATAACATCACGAGTTTGATACAAGTACGTTACTTTTGCTGATGGATAATTTGGCTCCAATCGTTGAAAGTTTGATTTTGATGTGAACGTTTCATATTAAGTGGCGATCAGTATTTTCTTTTCCGCCATAAACGTTGAAACCAGTCGTTACACTGTTCATTCAGAAAGAAAGCTTCACATTTTTGCTTAAAGAGGTGCTACAATTTCAAACCGCTTTTTCCAGCAGATACAGTGAAAGAATTTTCTTGCAGGGACGTTTGCTAATATTGAGATTTTCCGTATACAGCTCAAAGATCATGCCTAGTGAGACAGGCAGTCTATATGTTGGTTTCTTAAAGAGTCCGCAAAAATGCTTAGAACTGCACGAAAACTTTTTCATACCACAAATTCAAACCCTTCTAAATCATAAGGTTTATTCAAACCAGCCACCCACGCACTAAAATTTAACCCTGGCCGATTTTATGAAGTATGGCAGAGAACCTGAAAATAATGTGTTCAGAATTTTGTGTTAGTACGTCATTTAGCCTATGATGGTTGACAATAGATAGCAGAAAAAATGTATCACATAATTTTACAAAGTTCGTGATCTTTGCACGAAGTTGTTAGCATTGACTTTTATTTACAAGTGCATTGGCTTACTATGCGTGCGGAAGTTCTCCATCAATCTCAAAAACTTGTGGAAAATTTTACCAGAAAGCTAGAAACGCACCAAAAGCAAATTCATGGAACAATCATAACTTCTGTTGGTTATAAACGCTCAAACTACGACCATATGTACTTGTTGTAGGCTTATTGGGACTGATTTTGGTTCACCTTGTTCATTCCTGACATGGTTTGTTAACAATGCTAAACTTACTCCGCTTGCTTTGAAAAAATTGGTATGGGTTTTATAGCAAGTTTGCCAAGTGTTTACAAAATAAATGTACAAAACAATCATTAAAAATACAGCTACATTCGTGAAAACAAATACAATCCTATTTTAGAACATTTTATTTACTGCTTGGGGTCACATTTGTCTTAATAATTTCAGGGGACCGCCAATGCTTTGATTTCTGTTTTGCTTTTCAGTGTAAACATTATGAAGTCATTGTGCTGTCTCATACTTTGTGATGCTTCCATGATTTTCCTTTATATAGAGAGAGAATCTGAAACATGGATTCAATTGGTTTATTTAAGCATGTAGGAAAGTGTTCTTAGTTGACCCCAGCAACAGCATACATCGTTGAACAGCATATTTCGAAAGTTATTTACAATCACCCAAATCTATGAAATTTGGAAGGCATTTACAAATCATGTTTGTGTTTAGTTACTCGAAAAATGTCAATCTGTCCGGCTTCAAAAAATGATTTAAAAAATTTAAACTGTTTGTTTCAAGATACAATTATTTATTCAAATTATTTTGAAACAAGATGGTTCATTAAGATTTAACTGCGTAGTGGTTATTTAAGATAGGGTATGATTGATTAAACTTTTTGTTTCTGGTCTTATCTTTATTTTGTTTTATCTAGGTGTCTTAGTCTTCAACATAGCTGATGAACAAGTAGTTGACACCGTATAGGCTCTAAATATAAGCTAGGTGCAATACGTTCAAGTGACAGAGACACTAATGAAGCAAGCCCAAAGAAAAAGATTAATTGGTACACACAGCAATTTAAAATAAAACAGTTCAGATAGTAAAAAGATTCACCTGATTTTGTGTATATTCCTAGCTGGAGATGTCTGTTCAAATCTGTTTTTTTAGTGAGTCTTCAAAAAAAAAAATCTGCTCTGGGTGTGGCATCCTTCGATAAGATGATAGCAGGCAAACGTAAAACCTGCAACATGCGATTGCGCTTGCCGGGTTGCGGTAGCAGTGACGACTTGTTTTCACATGAAAATTGCATTGATCGACGTATTACAGTGGCTTTACAGATATTACAAAATTGCGCGATCGCTAACGAAAGTTACTCGTTTGCACAGAGGGACTTCATTTCAACCGGTAGAGCCTGGGTTACATCCCAGATTAACAGCAGTGCTGCTTAGTGATTTGTGTGCCATGACCTCAGTTGCACCACAGCCTGCGTGCCAGTGTTGGTCTCCCCCCACCACAAAACAACAATCGCCAGCAGTGAGTTCGAACCCTATGGATGGATTTAGCTGACAAAGCATTTATTTGCAATGCACAGAAGAGAAAAAACACAAGAGAATTTAATAATTGATCTGCGAGATATCGTGTCCTGTGAAAATTAAGCAACGTCTTCTTTACAGCTATAAGCTGTTACAATTTTCTTGTAAATACGCTCCTGCTTGCCCTCTTACTTGTCTTTAATCCGTTGCTAAAGCTGTAAACAATCTCGTTTTGGTGCAAATTTATCGCCCCTGTTTTCCTGCGACTTTCTAATATTGTGTGTGTTTATGAGACGCCGGTTTTTCAATATCTTTATTCCGCACATCAGACCCGTAGTCACGGGGGAAATCGTGGGCAGTGCCCCCTGAAATATTTTTGTGCTCCCCAAATTTTTTATGCGCAGAAAATATTTTATACAGTTTGTTTTAAACATATAATAAAACAAAAATCTTTCCTCCCTAAAATGTATTTTCCCCCGCAAGCTCCCCCAAACTTTGAAACCTGTCTACGGACCTGGTGTACATCCAGATATCTTGCATTACTAGACGATAATGTTATGTCTTTTCCTCCTTATGCCTTAAAATATAGTGGGAAAAAATGACACTAAGCGAACTTCAATAAATTGATTTTTGTGTATAGGTAATTTAGATGATCATCAGCATCACACCACACATTTCAGCTTGCAGCGCACCTTCTTTTTCAATTCTGTTTCATTCTTTAACGAATGAATATCTTGTGATGAGGCCTGCTTATCAATAAAAGCTTTCTGTCTGTCTTAGGCCATGTTACTTTCAATGGGAGAAAACTGTTGTTTGCAGACCACGCTTTTTGCTGTTCGAATTCCAAAAGCTTTTCAGAGAAAGTTCCTCCATGTTAACTTTCGTTGATTACTTCACCGTATAATTAAACACTTTTCTGCGAGAAGATAGCATTACTGTAGAAACCATAGGTTTTGCTTACGTTTTGTATTCTATCTGCGAATGATCAGTACCGTATAAATTTGAAATACACTTTTGTGTCGATTGGTAACTTGCTTGCTAGTTTCGTGTTTTCTTCTACAGATACGTGAGACAATTCGATCTGCCAGCAATGGAAGAGAACTTGGCGCTCGTGCGAATAGTTGTCCTCCTCGCAGCAGCTGTATTGCTGCCTGTTCGCAGCCAAGGAACTCAAGGCGACGGTAGTTGCTTTGTCTTACAATTTTGCTGTGCTTGGAAGGAAAAGATTTTCTGAAATTTTAAAGTTTTTGGTGACGAAAAAGGAATTAAAAACTGGCTCTTGCTGTGATGACAAAGCTTTGTGATTGCTACAAATACCAAAAGCGTCGTGCGTTGTATATGACTTGCATTAATTTTGTCAGGATTTTACGAACAATGGGCTTTTTCTTTCATTTCCTAATGGTTTTTTCTATACAATTGTCTGCTACGTAAACTCAATTCAAGTTTAGGGTCTATTATCCTTTCAGTTTCAATATAGCATCTTAAAAGACCATGCTGTTTTGGGCAGAACTCACGTATAATGAATGTATGAAGGATGGCAGAGTCATGAACATAAATCGACTAATTCTGTTTTATCTCCGTTAGTTGTCTTGCTTATGTTGATTGCTGTTCTTCGTAAGTGGTGACTTTAAAATCAGTTCGAAAAACTGTAAGATATTTGTTGATCAAATGACTTTAGCACCAAAAGCAAAACGCTTGAACCGCTGAACTAAGATAAACACGGACGTCGCGAAGGTGCAAATAGGCAATGACGCAAATGTGAAACGTCCAATCCCGATCAGCGTTCTTGACCGGACGAACTTCGCGAACTTTCTTGTCGTTATCTCTTTAGCCTGCGGCCGACTTTTCGTATGTGAAGGTGATGAGCAGATCGAAAAGGTCTTGTGTTGACAAGCACAACAGGTCAAAAAAGTCCTCCGCTGCGTCCACCGTTCATTTTATTACACGTTCCAAACAAACTTCCTTGTGAAGCTGCAGAGATTGATGCGTTTGCTGGTGACTACAATACAACTTGCAAGTATTGTAACTGGAGGAAAAAACAAAAATTAAACATTGTGCTTTGCGCTTATACCAGAAGCTGAGCGTGATAATATTACATTGCGCAGTTGCGTGATTATCCACCGTTTCTGTTAAAGATTGCTAGAAATTTCGTTTAAGTTGGTAAAATTAGTTTTTTTGGTCAGCCGAGCATACCGAAAGATCCGACAAGATCAGATAAGACGCACTGAATTGGTCGCTAATCCGTCGTCATCCCGAGATGCATTACAAACAAAATCGGCTTCTCTGTGCCTGAAGGCATCAGATAATGCACCGGCGGAGACCTATTGTGTTTGAGGTATTCAGCTTTGACTGCGATGAAGTATCCTGATCTTTACACAGGAAGCCGTCTTCAAAGCGTGCTTCAATTGCCAAAAGTCGTTAAACAACGATTCTGCGAATATGTGCAGGCAATCTTTGTTTAAACATTCCGGTATACTGCGATTAAAAAACAATACGCCTGATAAAAAAATCACAATATGTGGATAAAGCGCAATGGCCATGCTCAAGGGTTTTCTCCAAGATAATTTTCAGCATTTCGGGCGCATTCCATTAAAATTAACTTGACCTTGGTAAGAGGAGCAGAAAGATAAGTTTCACCGAGTTCAGTCAGTGGAGTCTGTTGCTGCGCAGATAACAATGACTGCTGTTAATTGAGGTACCGTACACAACGCAACTGTGAATTTGCGGCAATGGGCACATGACGGTGTTGTCATCAGTTCCCAAAGGATTGAGTAATTGATTGATCTTTCCAGTCTCCGTCTCGTTAGCTGTCGGCTCTGGAACGCCTTCATGCTGGAGTGATAGGATGAACAATCAACTCGTTCGTCAGCATTCCTATTTATTTGTTTATATATTTTATTATCAAGCAATTTTGTTTGTTTAATGACACTGGAAGATAAGGAGGCAAATCACGTTTGGCAACTTTGCCAAAAAGTTAGCAATTGTGGGGATTTCGAATCGGGTGTAAGCCACCAGGTTATGTTCAAAAAGTGAAATTGAAGAAGTAGAAAAAGCGTTGAACATAAATTTTATCAATCGATTACAGCTTCGCAAAAATCATTAGAAATACTTCAACATTTTGGTGTTCTATATGATTCAACAGAGTTGCTATTTGTTGTATAAAAAGGACAACCCGCCTTGTTTCAAATATGGACCAATGCAGGAGCATGTAACAATCTTGGCTTGTCCAAAATACTGCAAGGCAATGTACCAAAGTAAAGGATGGAGTTCGTGGAACAAAATTCCCAAAAATACCTGTGGTTTGAAATTAACTGAGGTTCTTGGAAAAGCCCTAGAAGTCGCAATTGTTACGAGTCACTACGTAGAAGTGAACATAAAACATAAGGTCACCTAGGTGTAATGTGAAATACAAGCTGGCTGATGCCAGGCGCGAGACATTGAAACCAAACGCTTGTTTTGGCTGTTAGGAATCTGTAGAAGCATCCAGACAGAACCCGTGCCTGTGTTAAATAATGCTTACCACTCAGGGTTTCTTTCTCAATACGTGGAAATAATTTTTGCTCAGTCGAGCATGCCGAAAGAATTTTTGACGTGTCACGACCTGGTATCACTAAAATTCGGTAGGGTTTGCAAGTTGAACCATTTAATCGAAAACGCAGGCTATGTAGCTCTTCTTGAGCTACAAAAGTCATCATACAATACGCTCTCTTTCGTCAATGCGTGTTAGACATTATTGCGACATGGAAATTGCTAAGTGGCCTACCACGTTGTGCACAATATGCAGCTACTTAAGGCATTTTGAGGCAGACATGCGGCTCTTGCTGCCATGAAAATGAAATCTAGAAGCAGGCTTAATGTGGAAGGTGCATTGTCATGTAAAGGGCCTCGAGTATTCATGCACTTTCAACAAACAGACTCAGCCTTCGAATTGTTTGTAGCGCACGTTTGTTGTTTTTAGTTTTTCTTAGCATATGCCCTGTGCATGTGCAACTGTTGTCGCATCAGAGAAGTTCTACAGACGGTGGGCCACGGACCTCTTTTTGTTTATTGCTTGACCATACGCTTGAAAATGGTTGAGAACCCCTGGCTTACGTGAACAATTGAACAACACTTGGGATGTGCGTGGACGTATTTGGAGACAATATTGTTGCAACCAGTGGTGTGCTTTGTAGCGAGCACTCTGTTCTATTTTGTCTTCAAGCCTTGCGAGCAAACTTTGCTGATGAGAAGTATTGACAGAGGTCACTGTATTTGTACAAACTTTTTTGCGCCGACGCCCTTTTAGCTAACTGCAACTTCGTCTGAGATAAACACGACTAACATTGTGACTGTGTTGACGTATTAGTGTTTAGTGTGGACCCTTCGGTTTCGCGCGCAAAGTTCAGCCACATTACAAAAATATCCACATTTGACCGAACTGTTGCCACAACTGTATTGAAGTTTAGCTTGCACTATGACTTCTTTCACTGAAGAATGCATTCGCCTAGTGATATGTGACAAGAATGTATAACCGATTACTTCAAGCTGCGGACAACTGCGTTTATGATTTTCACGCTATTTTATTGAAACCAAAAATCATTTTGAAGGAACGCTAATGTATAATCATGTTGCATCTGAAAGGTACACGAAAAGCAGAAGTGCTAAATAGCCTTATAATGAAAATCACGGCCAAGGAAAATGATACAAACGACATACTGCAAACGTTTCGATAACTCCTGTTTTCGAAACGTTTGCAGTATGTCGTTTGTATCATTTTCCTTGGCCGTGATTTTCATCTGGAAGGTCATGGTGACATGACCAAGATAAAAACATGCTTTTTTCATACTCATACAGCAGTCGGAGCACACGGCCTTTTCAAAAACTCAAGCTTGCGATTTGACGCAGCGATGCTTTTCTACAAAACTGATTCAAGTGGAACAAAATAAACACAATGAACAATCCATTTGTCATTTTCTCGCCAATCGTGTACCTTCCCATGCTGAGTCTCGCATGATCACAATAAAGTACATATTTGAACTCAAATTCGCTGCAGCGTGGAATCATAGTTGTCCGTATATTGTTTTCGGTATTTGATTCTCTTTTCGGCAATTCGAAGTCAAGACAAGGGACCAGTTCAATTTGCGACTTGCAAAAGTTTGGGCGTAATCAATGCCAACTTACTGCTAAATGGCTGCGTATTTGATCAATGCAACTGTGCACCGCGTTCGTTCTCGCATAGCGTATAATGCTCACAGCATTTGGTACCATGCTGATTGGACTGTCCATTGCAGCCTTGACGAGTGGTCATTGCACCCTTGCCTGTCAGAAATAGCGCCGAGAATTGATAAAATGTGAAGTAAGAAGCAACCCCATCTGTCCCATTGATGTTGTCAGTCTTGTACAATAAAGTCAAATGTCATTTATTTTTCGTCATGTTATCTTTCCGCGCTGTTTGGGCAAAAGAGTTGATTCTACATAAGATTGGATCCGAGAGAATACAGATTCACAAATGAGTTGAGCCCGTGGCTCAAACATGTCGGGTAAATATGATTTAAGGCACCCGAAGGTTGCGAGACGACTCTCTAAAATCCAAACTCGGTACATTATGAAAGCACCCCGACGAAAATATTGCGGAGTTTTTGTGAGAGACCAAGTCATTTCTTATATCAGATATACTCCTCAACGAAAAGTCAGCACTATATCATAAAAATGGTTCAATTGAACTGCGGGGTAGGATGTTAGGTGTGGTTGGGAGTAAACTACGACCCATTCGAAACATATTTCTCTCTTCTCAGTGAACTTTTGCCTGGGTTGTTAAACAGTGAAATAATTTGTCCTCAGTATCTATTCCAAATCCAAATGAAACCTTTTTTGGGCTTAACAATAAAATATTGGTGTGTTTTCTCCTGTAGTTTTTCAATTCTAACAACACTGCAGCATATATGAGAGTTTTTTCGAATTTCGAACTCCTCGAGTTGTTGAGTAATCGAGCTTTTTGAGATAATGCTGTTGGCATGTTGCAAAATTTCCTTAAAGCCTTTCATTGGTTGTCGTTTCAGGGGCTTTCAAATGTAAAACATAGTCATGTGTTATATTTGCAAACAATTCTGCGATGGGTATTTTACATGGGAATGATGCAAAGCAACTGATTATAGTGAATACGTCACATGTCGGTGTTGCTTGATGTATTCCCCGAGCGGAATGACAGCACGCGATCCTTACGATACACATTTCTGATGTAGCTCTTCGCATGTAATTAACGGAAGCAGCCGTTGTCTGCATCGCTGAAATGGCAATCAGCCAACAGTATTCTGTTCTCATTAGACTACGGGCTCGTGCGTTTCGACTTCACCACCAATAATCCATTGTCTTACCCCACTCTAAACCCACCACTGAGTCGCAAGCACAGTTGTGTTTCTCTGGCGTTTGTATCTAGTGCGTTTCTTGTAAATACGGCATGTAGTAGTTACATCATAATAAACGTGACCTCATCATTAACAGTACAAAAATGATTTCTACCTTATATCTTAATTCTGAGAATGCCCTTTTTCGTACGTAGTGTTTACAAAAAAATCCACAGAGGTGCATACCGTGCAAGCTTATCAGATAGAATCAATACCAGCAGACATCGCTTTTGTTAATGAGTAATACATTTGACGCTGCAGCAAAGCATTTTATATAGCCTACAAAATGCCACCACATACAGCAAAGAATTAGGATTAGGAAACTCAACTGGATTTGCGCACCTAACATATCGTTGTAGGTAAGGAATGGATGAAGAGCACTGCCGTGACCATTGGGGTTAACACTGAAAAACCGAAATAGTCGGAGAGTTTTTTTTGTCGTTTTTTGATTAAACATCATCTTGTTCAGATTGCTGTAGCAAGCAACTGCAGTTGTTTCCCTGAAAAGAGATTGAGTTATTTTCTAAGCAATGCCAGCAAGTAAAATGCACTGTAAATTTTTTCTTTAGCATGAGTTCTATTGCACATGTAAACAGGGGTGTAACGAAGTTAGATGGCGCCTGGGGCAAGAAGCAAGTTTAGCGCCCCCATGTTCGAACCTGAGGTCTTTCGGAAGTAAATGTACTGTACTGAAGAAAGTATTTGTGACATTGTTGGGACTTTTCGGCGCCCCAGCAGTGATTTGGCGCCCCCATAATAATTCAGCGCAGGGGAATTGTGCCCCCTTGTTACGCCCCTGCATGTACAACAGGTCACGCACGAGTGTAGGTTTTCGAGAGTTTTCTTCTGCTACTTTGGTAGTGACGGACCTGTGCAAAGCAATATTAAGTTCGCCACGCCCGATATATGCATTACCGTACTTTTCAATTTGAATTCATTTTTCTGGTCGTTACTGTATAAATTTGTAGGAAATCACTGTTATTTCAGCAAAGCAAGCGAAATCAATTAAATTAGTTTCAAACAGGAAAGACATCATTGCAGAGGTTTCAGTCTCGTTTGCCATGGCTATAGCACCGACTTGCTGATGTAACTCACAATCCCATTTGAATGCAAACCTACTTCCAAAAGCAAAACGGTTCAACAGACCGATATCGATTTCAGTTCATCTTTTTGTTTTCATGTAGATGCGGTTTCTTCGGCACTTATATAGCTGCCTATCTACAGAGTTGACGCAACAGAGCCTACTCCGTACAATATTTGGTAGTAACCATTGGTCCTAGCAGTCGCATGCAAAATATTTTCAAGTAAGCCCCTGCATTCATACAGAATATTTTCGAGCATCAATAAATTATGTGCATACCATCTGTCCCCATATGACCTCGTTTAGATGCTTCACTGCATTTTAACAACTGTGTGCAAAGCATGGGAGACGGTGATGTTCGACTACACAACAGAGGCTTTTCCGCCAAAACCCCATTTCGCTCACATCACAATATTTTCTAAAGGCAGGCTTCTCGTCACCAGCCAAGCGGAAAGCACGTGGTCTGTGTCAAGGATTATGCGCCAAGTTTTGTGCTTTATGTCATGTGTACCTGTTTTTCTTCCTTTAGACTCGATACCCTCATGCGGTGCTGGCTACGGATGGTCATATTCAGCGAGTGCGTCAGCAGCAGGTGGAGCCGCGGGAGCAGCAGGGTCCTCTTTCTCGTATTCGTCTTCAATTAGTGGCATCTGTATTCAAGCAAAAAGACCAGGAGACTGCATTCGAGCCAATCCCGCATGCCAGTGGTGCGCACAGCCGGTAAGTGCCTGACAGCGGCTCTTCACGCACAAAAGCTGATTGCTTGCGCGAAAGATTCACGCTCGAATGCTCATCGCGTACCTGACGTGCTGAGGCTGCACAGGGCAGAGGTGAAACGAGAGCCTCTACTCTTAACACCGGCCGGACCAAAACTGTGTTGTTTACTATCCTAGTGAACATTGCGTTAACATACTTTGCGTTTTACTTGTGTTTGTTTGGCTGAATTGATTCACTCTTTGAAAAGTGGAAATTTTCATGTGTGCGACACACGGGTTATTCGGCCGTCCACTGGCCCACCAGTCAAAAGATGTAACTGTAAGAGATAGTTTATTACATATATTATGCAGGGCACAACATAATCATTGTAACGTCTCACAAACCTTCTGAGAGTTACGACAGCAAAAAATTTGCTGAAACGTTGACAATTACAGTAAAGCACACAGGGACGCCGGAACGGGGGTACATGACGGGGGCACTGCACCCCTGCCTTTCGAAAGAGGGGGCAACGGGACACAGGTGCCCTTACATAACAGCATCATAGGTAATTTCAGGGACGCTGTAGAGCGGTGAAATGACGGGGTTATTTCCCCCTGCCCCCAAGGGGGAACGGGGACGGAGGTGCCTTTTCACAACAGAATCACAGGTAATTTATGGTTTATAAAGATCAACTTGAAATAAATTTATTGCAGCTATTCGCTCACCCGCAAAATGTCGAATGTTTTTTTTATAATTTCTGCTATTGTTGCTGCGCAAAAACAAGCATAATTGGTAACGAGTTGTTTATTTTTTACAAGCTTCCATTGCCCTCAACTCTTTTAGTACCCCCCTTGCCCTACCGCTGTTCCGACGTCCCTGAAAGCACATACACAGTTACGCGGAAAAAACATGGCCATATTATCAGGGTTGCAAGCATTGGTTCTAATGCAGATGTGAGGTGCAAGAGTTGTGAACTATGGAGCTATGTGGACAGCGCGTAGCCTGGAACAAAATTGGTGGGTGGCGAGATGAACTCCTGTATTTGAATAAATAAGTGGCTTTACGCATTCATGACCATTTTTCCTCAACGGTTCAGTTATGGCCATCTGAAGTTTGGGACGTGACCGTGACTCCCCCCGTGGCTGCCCGGCAGTATGTGAATAACATTTGCAGTGGTAGATTCTCAGGTTTGAGACCGCCAATGGGTTTCACCTTCGAGATGAGTAGCTGGGTGCTTTTATACACGACTCAAGATTTTTTAAGAGGGCGTGACCTCGGTTTTGGTCAGAAAAACCGCGGGGTCTACTAGGTTTTGCTTTGTGAGTTTTCGAATTGGTTTAAGTCGCTTTTTTACAGCTTTGCCGTTTCAATGTCTTCTATTGCCCAACATGTGACAGAAAGTGGATGCTTCTTCGCGCTAAAGTAATTTTTGTAATTCGTTGTGATATACAGGCAAGTCTTTTTGAAAACAAAGGATAGTTGCTTCGCATGCGTGGGCGGAAAATTGGTTATGACCCTAAAATGTATTGGCCCTTTAGAGACTTACTACTCCTTGCTTCCACATCTGGTGTAGGCTTTGACTGCAGCATCAAATACTTGAGTTAAGCTTGGTCTTGGTAAAAATGGCTAGACTTGAGCTTAGCCTCGGACTGTCTAGCTCAAACTGCATATCTAGTCATGAGAAGGGATTAATCAACCACCAATTATTATACGCAATAAACGCAGGTAGGAACAATATAAAAAATTAATTAATTATGTAAAAACAGGACTTTGTCTGCGGTAAAATATAGAAAATCGAAAGAAGGCTTTGACTAAATGGTATTTTAAGAGTTTAAAAAGTGATTTCAACAGTGATTTATGCTGTCAGGGCATACTTTGTGCAATCGTATGTGAGTGGATTCTAAAGTCTAAACTTGTTGATGGTTGTTTGTTTCAAACTGCATTCTCCTCACAACTCATCCTGTTCCTATGCATCAGATACAAGAAAAGTGAACTTGCACCACTCGCACTGGCACTCTTCAAAGGCAGCAAACCGCCATCTCCCCATGGCCCGAGCACCAGTTCTTAAAAAAGATGCTGGTATTGAGCTACGTCATACTGGAGTATTTAAAGCTTTAGCCGTGCGGAAAGGACAAGGTTCAGGTTTTACTACCCGTGTTATAAGTGGGCATTTACTGGCCTTTGAGGTGCAAGTAGATTATCTACATTATGGACGCATTTTTTCCAGACTGAGAAAAAACGATTGCCTTAAACGGAGATTCGTAAGTTATTTCAGAATTTGTTTAGTAGGCAATGTTCTTTGGTTGAAGTTCCGTTAAATAAAATCATAAGTTGGTGTTTCAGTTGTAGCATATTTTAGCAAAATTGTGAGATATTTTAGAATATCTATTTTTAAACGATTTTTTCAAACGGTATAGTGTCAAAAGCCGAGAGTATATATTTACAGTAAATCTGACCTCGATTCCTTGCGCTTAGGATTGCAACTTGTTCTCTGTTCCACTGAAGAGTTTCGGAAAGATGATGACGCAATGCTCGAATTTCTTCTGTAAACCAAACGAGGCTAACCTTCGGTGTGATTTACGAAAATCGCTCTAATGCCAAAGAACGCGACGTAAATGTGATACGACGGCGCACGAAGAGAATGCCATTAAATGCCTTGGGCTGCGATGTAAAACCAGTAAACCACTGTGTTGTGCCTAATGAAACGCGGCGTTTGCCCGAACGACAGACTTGGCTATCCGTTTCGAAGCGACGTTTGTTGCCGAGCAAAAGATCTCACGATTATCGCTCTGTCGAGCCTGGCTATTTGAGGCTATGAAATACGTGCAAGATGAACAATTTGCTTACCGCTCTGCGAGGAATTGTGCGCGCCTGCAACATGCCGTGATTTTTCCCACCTGAGTAGCAGTGCGTTCACGAAATACTTCTGGTGCGACGTAACAAATGAGCTGGTAGAACACTTCTTCATGCTGCAGACGCATAGTCTCAACTGGCGTTGCGGTATTGTTTGGTTTAGTCGCGTGAGTAATAATCCAAATGTTTGTGCTCCTGCCATGGCTTTCGGCTAAACTGTAAAGTGACACAGCCGATGGATGATAGCTGTTGTAAAACGCACAATGAACGCCGCTTTCCTTGCTTCAACGAAGTTGCAGCTGTCGAACATGCATGCTGCTGCTGCTAGACAACACCTCCTGTGCTTCTTGATCTTTATTGAATTTGTTTATAGCTGCATGGTTTCAAAGTAGCAATCGTATCGTACTGCTTTGGCTATTTGCCAGTTTTGTCTGGATTTGACGTCAGAAGAAATATTTATACAACGCATGCAAGCTAAATTTAGCAAAATCGACGAAAAGATAATTTCGTTACTGTTCTTGGCAAAACCACTTAGTGGAAATGGGTTACTGTGCAACAGATCCAATGCCTTCAAAACCAACAAGAAAAACCTTGTGGTCTTATGAATAGAAAGTTTGTTGCTGGAGACTTAATTACCGCCTTAAAGATATTTGGCTGTGTCCTCAGCAGAGACTGTCAGGCGTGAGGTGATCGTCACGCCTCAGTGACCAAAGCTGGCTTGGTTTTGTGATAGGCGTTCGTTTCAGCCTTTGTTGGTGTTGGAAACCACACAGCCACGGCAGATCAAAGACGGTATTTTGAAATGAAACCTTTCCCATTTGTCGAAATAAGCACTCTTTTTCACCCTCTAGAGGCTTAAATATATCACTTCATGGACGGCATTGCCTTCTCTCTTCCAAAATTTTATGAAGGATATGGTGCCAGCATCACATCGCCTTGAAAACCAGCGAAAGATTGCATTCGGCTTTTTCTGCAGAATCGTTTGGTATTTTGGAAGGATTGTCGTGTTGTTTGACAATGTCAAAATCCTTGCGTGAGCTGAATGCATGGAAAATTTAGGTTTGTGAAGACTAACCGTCTGCCGAGAATGCTCTGCGGCAAAATGTGGGAATCTTTTTTTGCTGTTTACAGACGTTGTCTCTGACTTTGAGCAAAGATATGTAGTACAGTGCAACGCATAAGGATGTTTGCTGATTTTGACTGGTTATACTGGAGCACACGTAGGCTTACAATAGCTTCCCCAGCATATATGGAAAATAGGATCGGTTAAAATCTGTATTTTGCATGTGTCATCGGTGGCAGTTGTACTTTACGATTTTGCTACATTTTTAAATAAATACCACCAGCTGGTGTTTTTGTGCCAAGGCTTTATTACTACTGAAAAAATGATTCTTTTTATTATGTTGTTAATCTGCATTCCAGTAACTGCGGATAATGGCCACAGAAATGTCGACCTAACTTTTTTAATAATGTTTACAGTCATCTGCAGAGAAAACACGTAACTTCAATTTACGCTTATTCTGAAAATGAGTAACCGGTTGCACCCAAAAACAACAATGTCCTTTACATATGTTTGATCTATGAGGATTTGCCGAAAGTTGTTTACAGCCTTGAAGTTTATGCGTTGAGAAACATCTCGAATAGAAACATTTTGCTTCCCAAAAAAACAGTGCATTTACTTTTTGATTTTCATATATGAGGAAGCAGTTTGTGTTTGGACATTTGCTGCTGTTGATGAAAGCCGGTGACATGCGATTGGAGGCAAAATGTTTTAACTGTGCGTTATTACACTTGCGATTTCATCCGCAATAACCACCATCGGTGATAGTTGACAATGTGCGAAAACGATGTGATTAAAGGATTACTTCAAGAACCAATCTTTTATCCCTGAACTCAATGTTTACCAACAAACTCTTATAATTTTTGTATTTTGCATGTACGCTACCGCAATGATGTATAAAGCAAACGTTTTTACAAACTCAAGCATGACGCAGCTAAATCGGGTTATTACTTAAGTGATCGATCTGCGGAATGACGTTACTTTAAAGGTTTCGTTTAACTTATTAGTCGACTAAAGAGAGAGGCACTTTCACTATCTTCCAGAAATATTCTAACTTCGTCTTTGGATGAAGTGTAGTTTGTGAGGGTTTGTTTTAACTCTTGTGGTTCTATCTGCTCATGATGCTTTACCTTTTGAACGAAATATTTTGAATGGTTATGAGCTAAATCTTCCGCGGCTTTTGTTGACCAAACTACTTAGCTTTTGAATAAAAGTGTGGAAAGTTGGCTTACCGATTATGCGAGAAAATATTGGGGAATCATTATTGGGCGCTTGGACCTAAGGTATTGCCCACACCTACGCAGTAACCTTTGCGTTCAATTGCCGCAGGTAGACTTTGCGTTCATGCACGTGCAGCGGTGTGTATACGCATTAGTTCTCGGCAGCGCATTTCGCAGAACGTCGAAGCTAAGTGCTTCAGGCGTTGGCCTGGTCTCCAGCAAAGCTTTTCCTGGTCACGTAGTGTATCACTGTGAAGTTCGAAGGCAACGACACGATTCGGTGTCAATGGTGCGCAACATTGGCGAGACTTTTCGGCGCGGGCTGCAGAACTGGAGCTTGGGCCACAAATAGGCTCTTTTGTTCTTTCATATTTTTTTCAGTAGATCGCGTTTGGAAGTTAATCCTGCCTGTAGAAAATCGCCACGTCGTTTTTGCATTGCTTTTTCTACACAAAGGTTTGATAAAAGAAAGCTGTTACCCAACTAACACACATGGAAGTTTTGTGAATAGAGGCCCTAATCCAGTGGGGTAACTAGAGGTTTTAGCCAGGGGGGAAACATAGCTGAAGAGGCCCACTAGCCACCGTTCACTCGGAAAAAAGGTTGAGAAACAAAAATGTATGCGGGTGTGAATTTCTATACCAAAACCCGAAATCACCGGAAAACACTCCGAAAAACGCAAAAAACAACAATCTACTGAAAACCAAAATAATACTGTATACCGAAATATAAGCTAAGTGGAGGCCAGGTTTTTACATTTAGCTTGCCAGGAGGGGCGGTTCGCACCCCTTCCCCCGTCATTTGCGCCACTGCCCTAATCTGTAGCTGCAAATGCATAAACGAGTAAACACACGTTGACCTGATCTTTGGAGAATCAGCGGGGAGCACATTTTGATGGTCATTGGACATTTTGAGTGAAAAATGTCAAATATAAGTTACTTGCGGACTGGTTCTCGCTGTATCTCTTGTCCTCATCTGATCGAATTGATGATTCGTTTCAGGACTTCAGCGGACAGAGGTGCAACTTACTGCTGTTACTGAAGGAGCAGAATTGCAAGAATATCGAAATCGTCCAATCGAGGACGACGACGGATGTTGCGAATGAAAACAACCGTTTCGACCATCAGTATGCCTCGGTAACTGTTTTAAAATGTCGACATATCCTACATTAGCCCCTTCAGTGACAAGCCCTTGAACATCTTTTGAGCACAATTTGACCAGAAAATAGCTGAACGTTTTTGTTGCAAGTACGGGCGGTCACTTGTCAGTGCTTATTTTGCGTGCAGCATTACGGCATAGTTATTGCTGCTGTGTCGTAGTGAGGAATGTCGCCTGTGGTTCTTCGCGCGTGAAAGACTGCGCCGCTCCTGAACGGCGTGCGCTGACTGGCTTGTTACGCAATGTCAGTGCGGCTGTTTTTCCGTGCAGGC
>JGI24021J15306_10000208_pt1 | contig 36732 bp, 24 predicted proteins | sample Ectturendosymbi1_FD_15306 | JGI IMG/M metagenome (IMG submission 15306)
AGTTCTATTGCTATGCACAGAAGATGATAACAGTTGTTATCGAAACGTTTGCAAGATGTCAGTTGTATCGTTTGCTTTGGCCGTAGTATTTATTAAACGTGTAAAAACATTGTAAAATGGTACTGTAGCAGCTCGTGTGCGGTACAGTAATAAAAAGCAATACTGTACGGCACAGACATTAGCTGCAAAGGAAGTTGTTCCAAAGAGGAATTATGAAGTCACAGAAGCCTAGATTGCAAATATATTTGTGTTTTTATATTTTAATGTTGTGGCTCTTTCTAACTTGGGTTTTACGATATGCAGCTCATACATAGAGAGCAGGTGTTTAGCTTCTCCTGCTATATGCTAAATGCCTCACTGAAAGGTGATATCCAGAGACAGGTGAAATGGCTATACTGTGCAGCAAAAAAGGTCAGAGGCACATTCGCTAGGTGCTCACCTGTAGTAAAAACACTTTAATTTGTGCTTATTACATGCCAATGGAATGTGTGCTTGCCCATTGTAGAGCAAATACACACTGACTAGTATGAAGCGCTTGATATGTGTTGCCTAAAGGAATACAAATTCTGCATTACATACTCAGAAATGGAAGTGTTCGCCCACGGTCCATGTCAACTGATGCAAAAAAATTAGATCTTGTCACTCAATATCTCAGATTTTGCTCAAACATAATAATCAAAAACAACTTTTCATCTTGATTTCAACAAACTAAATTTTTAGCAAATTGGTTAGGGTTTCATGAAGTTATGGACTATATTAAATTAAGCACTTTTGTGGTCAACAATGCAAAACAAATGCTCTGAAAATCATCACCTATTTTCAAAACCAAATTATTCTCATTGTACTTGTTAAAATGTTATGAAAATTTGAAATTAGGTTGTCTCATGTATCTTTTCCCCACATATGAAGAATAATTGCAAAAATCCATAGTTATCCCAGTTTAGGAGTAAAGGAAAAGGGTGGTACTCAAAATCAATCATGCATGACCAAAATTTTGAATGCTAATAACTTGATGTATACAGGTGCTATTGATATTATTTTTAAGGAAAACTTTAGGTACCCGGTATGGGCCTGTAAGGACCTGAAAAATTTCTGACTAAATTGCATAGATATTTCCCTTGATAATTTTCTCTGATTCTAGAGACCTGATTTTCACCCGAATTATGTCCCCGAAACACTTTAAAAAAACCCTGGCCTACATCATCTGAAAGGTTTTATTGAAGAGATTTATTCACAACATATCTTCATGTTTTTTGTTTATTTTGAATAAATGAGGTTGAAGTGTTTGCATGGAATTTGAATGTAGCTTTCTATATCCAGTTTGAGGTATACAAATGCTGTTTTAAAAATTCATACATTTAAGCAGTGAAAACTATATGTTTGTAATGGGAGATGGAATTAGTTAGAACAACTATACTCTAAACCAGGGATCGGCAACCTACAGCCCACAAAGCAAAATCATCCAGCCTGCATCACCTTTACAAATTGTAGTAACTGTATGGCACGCCTAGTGGTATTATATTTTATGAGTCTGCCCTCCTTGCGATTTGTTGTAGTGCATACTTATGAAGAACTACTTGAGGTATGGTGCTTTGCTGTAAATGTACTGTATGTCGTATTTTGGGTTTTCCTTATGAACTGTGAATATCACAGTAAATCTGATTAAAATTCTATAAATTCCTAAGTTTAACAACATCATAAAAAGCAAAGGGGATGAAATTGTTGGTGGAAAATTAGTACGACCTACCTACCTTGTAAAATTACTTTTGGTCCAAGACTAAGGAAAGGTTGCTGAGTCCTGCTATAAACAGTTAAAAAGACCACAAATGCAGCGAGTATAAAATCAAGCTGCATTACAAAATTAGCACTGTCATGGTCAGTGGTTTTCAAGCTTTTTTGTACCGCAACTCATTACAACCCAACGTTCTCCATCCTAGGCTTTTTTTCGACATAGACAAAATAAAAATCTAAGTCAATTCAGTCATAATGTCCAAAAATGTAGTCTAGTGATTACTGTTGCAGTGAGTTTTAATGCTATTATGGGAGAAATGACTACAATGTCTCAGCAAAAANATCCAGCCATCATCTTAAGCTTGAATGAAGCAAATGTAATTTACAGCTATGTACATAAAATATCTATTCAAGACATCTCTAAAAAAGGTTCACAACCCCTCAGGGATTGCAATCCCCATGTTGAAAACCACTGCTCTAGCTAGAATACATATTTTTCAGTTGAAGTCATGGCAAATATATTACTGCGTGCTGTTCTCACATTTTGTCTATGCTGATTGTGATTTTTTCTTTTGTCTTATTGGATAGATGATATTGCCCTTGAACTGTAGCCAATGTTGGTATATCTATTAAACACAAAATATGTTGTAGTAGAACCCAGCATGTATCACCTTGCTGTGGCTAATGGAATGAATGTGCTGGTCCACTCAGATGCGTGAACTCTAGTTGCAAGACGTTTTTGTCTTCGTCAGTTTCTCTCACCATACCCAGGTCCTGCCCTAGCAGGTGTGGGGTCCAATGCAGGATCTAGGTGCGGGGCCCCACTGAGCAGTGGTGTTATTATGTCATCGTGCTATGACCTTTTTGATGAAGATATTTTCACAAAAAACTATATGACAGGTTTTTTCAAGGTGTTTTAGGGACCCGATTTGGGTCCCTAAAATTTAAAATCGGGTCCCTAGAATCAGAGAAATTGAGTCCCTGCAGGTCCATAAGAGGTACCTAACATTTTCCTTAAAAAAAAACCTTGTATATGATATCAAAAATATGGCAAATTATTGGAGTTGACTGTATATTGGCTACATGATATCACAGGGGTTCCCAGCCTGGGGTACATTTGCCTATCTGAAGGGGTACATTTTAAGTTAGGAATACATGGGAAAATATATATTTTTTAAATATTTTTTGCAAATACAGAAGTTATAGAAATTCTAAAGTATAGAAGTTCTATTGAAAATTCAGTGGACTTATGTTATGTTACTCAGCTTTTTTGCCGCAACAAATTTGAGGGATGCATGCTTATCTGTCGAAATATTGGAGAAAATGGGCAGAGAAATGCTGGGAACCCTGTGATAACACAACAGTTTCTTTTATAGGGAGTGGGCATAGCTGATGCGTCTCCCAGCTACAGTCATGTTTATGACTAATAGCATGCTGTTGTTGTAGACATCAGACAGCGTACTGCTACCACTTGTAATCAAGGTGAAAGTTATAAAGGAAGCTCTACAATGGAGCGGAAAGTGCAAGTGCAAAGTTATGTCAACTGAACCAAACTGACAAGTAAATTGAACTTGCAATGCAATTACTTCGCTCTTGTTGAATGACACTTTCGTTTGAAAAACAACTGGTTTGGAGAAAACTTTTAACATTAACTGATTGCTTATCTCACTTTTGGTAACCACAATCTCAGAAGCATTCTTGCATAAAGGTAACGTCTGGGCACATGATCAACTATCCGTTTATGAAGCAACACACGAAAAAAGCAGACTTCATAAGAGAGCAACCCATTCACCTGCCCTAAATTCTCCAAAAGCCAAAGCTTATAGAACAGATCTTTCTCTGACCATGTAACCGTTACTGAGTTTTTTATAGAAATTTTATAATTTTCAAAGTGCAAAGGTAGACCCCGTTTTTATGTCTTAAAGTTAATTTGTTGCAAATGTACAATAAATGTGCCCTTTCACGTAGGCAAATATACCCCAAGCGGGACATGTACCCTAGGTTGGGAACCTCTGTTACAGCACTTACTCATTAAGTTTCACTATGCATGGACTTGGAATGCAAACTGTTTTCATGAATTAGAAATGTAAGGTACAAAGATATTTCAACTACCACGTCACAGTTGTAGAACATTTATCAAACGCAATATATACTGTTGTTGCAGCCAATGGCCCAACTATATGGACAAGTACGTACGGACTGGAACTAATGCTTTGTAATGTGCATGGTTGATTGATGCAATAGAAGCATATAGTCACCCAATTCATTGATAAACAGGAGTGAGTGTACTGGATGACATTTACAATTTTTGCCAAAAACTTTTCGAAAAAAGAAGAATCTTTCAAGAACTGAACAACGTTAAGTTAGCAGAACTGCCATCAAAGTTAATATGACAGACACTCGTCTTGACCTGTTCATTGCGAGTTGAATCACCACACACCTTGTTTGCAGTAGCTTTTGGTCTACTTCAGTCTCAAATGTCACTAGTAACAACCAAATTCTATCCACAGAGAGTGGGACATGGTGGAGCGCAGATATAATGCTCAGCATGAGAATTGAGCACATTTGATAACATTCGATAATAAATAGAAGAAATTCATCATTCATTCACTTCAAATGCCTGGTGCTTTTTCCAAAGTTCTATTGTATGTATTTTGTGAAACAGTGGTCTCAAACTCATTGTTCTAACGGCCAAATAGGGAATCTTAAAGTGACTGAAGGATTGCATGACAATGATTTTTGTTACATTGATTAAAAAAGTCAAAAAAATATGAAATAAAAAGAACAACACTTCACAACTGTAATTTTATCCATCACAGTACTTGTTGACTTACTCGTTAGGCACTTTAAACAGCAGAAAATATAACTAAATACTTACTAATTAATTGAAAATTTCAAAAAGCATTGCAGGCTGCACAAAATATTCTCACAGAACACACAGGGCTTGGAGGCCACATGTTTGAGAATCCTGTTGTAAAATTTCTATAGGATGATAAGAGATTGTTGTAGTTACTAGCATAATTTCAGCATAGGCGCTGAGTTTGAAATTTCTACAGGAGTGCAAAATCCATGACATCACAAAATGTGACATCAAAACCTGTGATTTTTAAGTCTTTTATTCCATATTTATCTGAAAAAGACTCAATAAATTTCAGAACAATTGTCTTAGTACTTGTTAACAAAGAACTGCTCAATCAAAAAATAAAAATTAGTGGGAGTTGGGTGGATGCCCGCACTCCCATACTCTGCACCTATGAATTTGAGGTGCTACTGGGCTGGTTTTTCTTTTCGCTGAAACATTTCAGTCATTTTCTGCTGAGACATTTTGGTCACTAAAACATTTTGGCCATTTGTCTCACAGATGTATTAAAACTCACCACAACAGTGTTTTTAGCCTGTATTTTAAAACATTATGACCGAAATAACTTCAGTCTATGACAAAAAAAAACAGCTACTGATGTGCAAGTTATTCTCACCCCACCCCATTCTTAAGCATCTTCTCGTTTTTCTGATGTGTAACTGCTCTTTGTTTTTGTTGAGTAAAATCCATGGGAATTAAGCCTTGAATTTGAGCTAAACAAATTAACACTTTTGGCAACAGCAGTCCTGCATACAGGCAGTGTTTGTTTTGAATGAAATACCTGGTAGTCTGCTAATGAAAATCATTACCAGAAAAATTAAAGATGAATATTACAGACCATGGTACCTCCATGTTTCTTTCAAATGTCTCTTTCAATGAACTGTAACATTTTGGAGTCAGTTTAGTTTTACTGACTCTAACTGTGCCTTAACATTGTTTTTTGTTTGTAGCTTCATCTTAACTCCAGCGCAGTAGCTTCTCTGCCATTTTCCCTGACAATAAGTTAGGTCCTAGTTAGAGACTTTTTTCCTACTGAGCAAATACCTGTGTTGATATTTATACAGGAATAGGAAAAGAAGCATATTAGGAAGTAGGTTGCAGTGTATGGCTAAAGTGTCTTTGTTAATTTATTGTTGTGATGGCTGTCACACATGTATTTGGAACTGTTGAAAACTCTGACAATGCAGCATCAAGCTGTCCAGTCAATCTGCTTGGACCACCTTTGGATTTATCATTCAAGTGCTTGATGACTAGCAGTGGTATGCTATTACTTTGTGTTAAGGTTAACACATTTCAGTTTGAAATGCTGCCCCAAGTATAATGCCTCACCAATGCCTTGGTGACTTTTGTGAAAAGCTGGTTGGATTTGAAATCAACATCAATTTCAAAATCTGGCTGGTCTCACCTGTGGAGGCAACGCTTGGTTGGCACATGGTGTGCCACTCTTGATTTTGCCCTGATGAAGTTGGTTGTGTATAGTCAAGGAAACGTTGGCAGTGTCCGTTTTACATTCTATCTGATACACCAGTCGAACTTTTAGATTAGATATACATAAAGTGAATGAAGTTAAGCTGTCAACAATTTTTGCAGTAACTACCAATCAATGGAATCATGGTGCACAGAGAAGAATTCTCTGTTTCAATAAGAGTTTCAAAAGAAATTCTGAAATTTCAGCAGGCACGAGTTAGGATTCCTAACTTAGGAGTGCATTTTAAAAAATAATTCAATTGGATTTCCGAAGTCGGATAAAAAAATCCTACTCCGACTCCACCCAAAAACCTCTTGACTCTTTGTGACTCCGAATCTGCAACCCTGTTTCGCAAATCCACAGGGGCAAGAAACAAATCTGGTACCCTCATGTTTGAGCCTCAGGTGTTTCAGGAGCAAATGTACTGCATCAAAAAAAGTACTTGCGACACTGTTGGGTCTTTTCGGCACCCCTCAATGATTTCGTGCCTGGGGCATTGTGCACCCTCATTATGCCCTTGGTTTCAGTGACGCAGTATGCTACTGCAATGTGTTACTGTTGCATCGGTTACTCAAGTGTTACATTATTGTCTAAACCAGGGTCTCCAAGCTATGGCCTGTGGACCCAATCCAGCTCACGAAGCCATTTCATCTGGCCTGCAAAGACATTTTTTCAGTTATGAAGAAATAAAATTGTTACGAAACATTTGTTGATTTGGTAGAATATAACGGTATCAGGACAATTGCCAACTGGATAACTGCCAACTAGGATAACCGCCAACCGGACAATTGCCAAGACTGACAGGGGCAGGTATGTGAACTGCACCCCCTGGCAAGCTAAATGTAAAAACTGGACCCCACTTAGCTTATACGTCGGTATTCAGTATTCTTTTGGTTTTCAGTAGGTTGTTTTTTTTGTGTTCGTCAGAAGGTTTTGGAGTGTTTTCTGTTGATATTGGGTTTTAGTAGAGAAATCACATCCAGATGCACTTTCATTATCTCAACTTTTTTCTGAGCGTTGGCAAGTGGGTCCCACTATGGTGGCTAATGAGCCCCTTCAGTTAAGTTTTCCCCACTGGCTGAAGTTTCTAGTTACGCCACTGCCAACAGGACAACTGCTAACTAGGACAACTGACTCAAGTTATGTTTATTATTTTTATTTTGTGAATTCAATCCATTCATTCAAAAAAGATCATGCAAAAAAACTTTGAAACCCCTTTCAAGCGTTTCTTTGAAATTTACCACCATGGCTGTTTTAACTAACCAAGTGTAATTTCACCTGACTGAAGAATCGGCGCGAGCTGGCTATACATTTGACTTGAGGAATTGATGACTAGAATAAAAAGATGTTTTAAATTACTTGGATTCAAGACACGTCTCTCTCACATCACTGCTACTACGAACGGATAAAACCAATACTATTGCTTAGGTTATTGCTGTAGGATTCCGCCTATAATTCGTGCAACCTTAATGAAATTAGCGGTCCAGCGCTTGACTGTCGTCAAGGCTTCTAAGTTAAGAACTGAACTTCAAGAATTCAAGTCGGTTCATCTTTGACTCTCGAGGCTGGAGCATCAGGGACAATGGCTTGGTGAGCGTCTCTGACGAGCAACAATGATCAACCTAGAAAGCAAATTGAGTGAACCACGGTCATTACCACTGGTGCCGGCTGCCCTACTTGCCTTAGGTTTCTCTCCAACTAGAAGTGGATATGAATTGGTCTTATGTTGCGAAAATTTAATTACATCATTTGACAGTTGCATTTCAAATTCTGTTTTTAGATTTGATAGATGAAGCGAAGAACTGCCAACAAAACTTAAGTCGCTCGCCCAAATCCGGAAAGTTTCTTTGCAGCGCCTTGCGGTTGAATAACAATTCGCTTCATGATCTAAGCGACTTCGACACAACTTTGGAACACATTTTGGAGAATCCTATGGATCTTGGATGGCTGGACATGTCATTTAATGAACTTCATGATATTGATGATGTAAGTTAATGATTTTCGACGCTTTGGAAAACTACTGTTCACCAGCAAGTCCTCAAAAATAATGCGTTTTCCGGATAACAATGGATACAATGAAGGACCTATTTGGGCAATTAACACAATCGCACTTCTTGTAAATAACTCGTAATTACGAAGTGGAAAATATGGCTCAACTTATTTTGTAAAATGTGTACGGAATCGAATACCTGTGCACGTGAGCACGTCTTTATGGAACTTTGTCCTGGCTTAGAGATGGTTGCTTCAGAAATTTGAAAAGATTTGTAAGGTGCGGGTTTGAATTAGTGTGTGAACTCCAAGAAAGATGATACAGGTTGCACAGACGTAGCCTGCGGGGCATTGGTTGGTTAGCCTCTGCACTTTCTGGACAAACTGTTCCACAAAGTTTCAAGAATGTTCACAAAGAGACTCTCGAAATGCAATCTAACGTTCTGTCCTTCAGCTGTATGAGACCCTCCTGTACCTGAAAATAGTGACACTGGAATTTTAGTAAGTCGAGTGAAATTAGGTAGAACTTGGATAAAAATTTGCTGGATCCTTGTGGAGTTTGGGCATGATTGATCGAAAATGTGGCGGCTAGTGAGAACCTGTTTTCAGTCAATCGAACCTATTCACTATCAAAAAATGGATAAAGTTTAGGCAAAGTTGGGGTGGTAATTGTGAAACAGAAAGTTGGACAAAAAAGTATAACTCATATCTGTGTAAACCAGGGGTGCCCAAAGTTTTCTAGGGATAGGCCGCATTTCGCTATTTGTAAGTCTTGGCGGGCCGCAGTACATCGTAACTTTTGCCCGTAAATTTCGGCTTAAGCTTTAAGATATACGCCTTTTCCTACTCCTTTGGTTCCCCGAAACGTTTGGAAATACGTAAACTGCAAGCTGCATAACCTGTGTTCCACTAGTGTTAATCTGACTTCGTTTGAAGCAGGAATGCCGTAAAAGCACTACCACTAAATTTAACAATACAAATGGCGTCGCCTACCGGCCATACTGGTACGTGAAATTCACTTTGCTTTACAAAACAATAAATGATTATTACAAACTATACAAGCCAAGCACGTAGGCTTCTTTGCGTTATTCACGCGTTATGAATATCAACAATGGCTACATTTTTCGACGTTAGCGGTAAAGTATTTGAAGCGGCGAATTTTGACTTGTTGGTCTTGTAGGCTAAAAGAGGCCCGTATATAGGGCAAGGAGGTTTGGAAGCCCGCTACCTTTGGGTTAGTTGCACAACAAAAATTCAAAAATCTGGGAAATAAGTGCTAAGTTGTCTTCATCATAAGCAATATAACAAGTAAATTATAAACCCAGTAGGGGGGCGCAGAAATTCTTCACACGGGCCGTATTCGGCCTGCCGGCCGCACTTTGGGCACCCCTGGTGTAAACTATCCAACCACTTACGTTCCTACTTTGTGTGAGGGAAGCAACGAATATAAACCAATCTTTAACACCCACATTCCAAAAGAAGTCTTCACGTTTTTTTGTTACACGACATGCTTATGGTGGATGAGCTGATCTTAAAACGGCGCTCTTGAAATAAATCGTTTTCTGTATATACTCGGAGATAAATAATATATAAAAAATAATATACGGATGAGTCGCTGCTCCGTTACAGGCGAATTCGTGGTAACATTCCGATGCTCGCTAAGGCAGTTTGAGAAGCCTTGGTGGAAGTGTTCTGCTATATATTTAGCATTGTAGCGTTCTTCGTTTGTTTCTTGGAATGCTAAGCATTTGTGGACACTTTTTACCGGTGAAAACTTAAACGATACCTTCCAAAAGACGCCCTATTTGCTGCACAAGATAAAGGGGTATCCCGACAATGCAGAGTCGCAAATTATAAGTCGACAATTTTAATCGTAGCGTCGCACTAAGAAAACAATAGATGAAAAACGTTCTTTTCGCAAATCGATCTTGTCTTCTGCTACTTAGTCTGCTAATCAATTGTCTGTGATTTCATAGGAAAGCTAAAATGTAACATAAGCATAATCTAAAAATCTCAAACTTTGAATAAAGTATGAATAATGTTGATTTTACAAACACGGAAAAGAAAAAGACTAAAGCAGTGGTGCCCAACCTTTGCTGTCCCAAGGTCTACTTTTCAAGCAGTCAACATCCCGAGGTCTACCAGTCCAGTGTCAACATCACAAACCTATACACATCTTATCCAGCCTGCATAACTAACTTCACAAAACTTTTCTTGTTGTCACACAACCACAAGATCTCACATGTCACATCACAAAATCTTCCTCTCTCAAACACACACACACGCACACACCACAATCTGTTTGAGAACCAAACAGAAAAATAAGCCAGACAAAAAGAAGTGGATCTCTGAGTTTGAAAAACTGCAATTGCCTCGAACCGTAGTGGGACACTTGGCACTGGAAAGGGCTAGCTTCTATTAATCAGGAGTATAGCAGCTGGTTGCAAGGCGTAGGTAAGCTACAAGGTTGTTATCAGTATTTGTTGATCTGTACTTGGGGTTTGATGTTCATGTGGGAGAAAGCAGACTCGCAAAAATAAGTTGATCCAAAAAGAGCAGTCAGGTTCAAGGCACATGTGAGATCGGGATACTTATCCGCCACCAGTACTTATCCAGAACACTACATGCTCGCCATGTTGAGCAGATGTTGATCTGGCTTTGATCTTATAGTCATTTTGCAATGTCAGAATGTCATCCTCAACTCAAGCAGAGGCGTAACGNGGTNAGNTGGCGCCCGGGGCAAGAATCAAGTTTGGCGCGCCCATGTTTGAACCTGAGGTCTTTTGGAAGCAAATGCACTGTATTGAAGAAAGTAGCCTACTTTTGATATTGTTGGGACTTTCCGGCGCCCCTCACAGTGATTCGGCTCTCAGGGAGTAATGCCCCTGTCCCCAAGAATGGAGTTTTCCAAGTCGAAAAGTGACTTGACTTTCGTGGCAATGTCACCAACATCAATTGGAGAGAGGCAGCTTTGTCTCTTTAACAAAACCCACATCCTTTTCTCTGTTATGTCCTTGCAGAGAGGGAGTAGATCTTCTTTGGCGGTCATGTCTTCAAAAACCATGCTGATGAAAAGACACAACTGTGCCACATATCAGTCGACTCGTCAAAGTGGAGGAAAAGGCACTCACACGCTTCTCCACATACATAGCCATTCTTTCGCGTGCCTTGTATTGCGGGAGAGTTCCACTTTTTTAATGGATTTCACGATCTGTGCTCTATTTTTGAAGTGTTCAAAAAGGCTATCTGCTGCCTCGAGAAAGGCTTCATTCACAATATTGCCATCTTTGAATGGTTTCCCGTGTTTAGAAAGGACGTGACTGACTCGATAGCAAGGAAAAGTTGCCCTGTGTTTCGGTGAAGACTGACTGCTGTGTTGAAGCTGCACTTTCGAATCCCGCACTTTTGTGGCACATAAAGGTTTTGGCAGGAAAATCCCTTTCGTAGCTCTTTTCTACTGTTTTAAAATGCCGCTCCAAATTCCCTTACTTTCCACCGCTGCTGTTGCACTGCAGATCAAATAAACAGGTTTTGAATGAGAATAAACAAAAAATAATCTTACCCCATTTGGGGTGAAAATGGTAGGTCTTGACTCGTTTCACCTCAGCCATGTTAACGTTCACGAGGGCGTAAACGCTATGATCGCTAGCTGCCAGCAGGGATGCAATAAATTTATTTGAGGACGAGTACAATTTAAATCCCAAAAGCGCTCAGTTGTTTGAAGGTAGTAGCCCACTATGGCGCTTCATCGCCATAATTTTTTTTGGCCACAAATACCCAAAAAAATTGACGAAAATACAGCTTATCAGTAGTTAACATACCCAGACATGTGCAAAACCACACAAAAATCATTTACCCACTGTACACTGCACTGTTATCGGATTGAAGCGTGAGCGATTCGTCGCCCTTGGCTTACCTTCGTGAACGCACTTGAGAACTCGATATTGGGGCGTTTTAACACTGCAAGGACTCAAAGATTTTTTTCGTGCGTTTGGCCTATGGTATTGCGAAAGCTGGGGAATAGGTGAAAATGAAAAGGTGAAACCTGATTCCACTACACAAAGGCGCTTTTTGTAGGTGTTGTTGGAATCGCCGAGATGTGATTTTATTTAGTGTAATCCGAAAAATAACAGCCAGCAGAGAAAATCGTGGAGAACTGCTGGGCGATGAGGTCATGAAAACCGCATCGCATCGTAATTGCAGGCTTCTACAGGGCAGGACATGGGAGTTAAGTTTTTACATTGCAAACCCACTTTGTTGATTTCAGTCACGATCAGTAACCAGTCTGTTCTCTGCAGTACAATACAACAGTGTCAAATATGAGGTTTCACAGCACTTTGTAAGTAGAAATCTATGAACAGTGGGTAGGCTACTGCTATTCACCAAATTGCAACTGTAACCTGATCCACAAACTTTTATGCCACACTTTATGCTACTCCATGTGTTCCATTATGAACTGAGGAAATCATAGCCGCATAACTGAGATACAAAGTTCAAAGTGTAGCCTATACTGAAGTCATCCACTTCCAATAGTAGACCACATATTTTGCACAGAGGTTGAATCACTCTACTATGCCAAGGTGTAATGAAAACCAGTTTATCAGTATTGGGATAATAGTCCTTCATCCCAATATGTGATATCTTGTAACCTACCGAATAATCTTCCAGTTTGCTCATCCGATTCAATTTTGATGATTGTTTCCCTAACGAGGTGCGGTTAGCCTACAGGCAAAACTATTAAATAAATTAATCCGTCATTTTTGCTACATATTAGCTTGAATAGGCTAATCTGTTCCACGGCAGTGGTTTTAGCATCAAACAAGTACAGAAAAGGTTGCACAAGACGTAATGCAAACCACCCAACCTCTTTTCCGCTCGAATCCCTCGTTATCGGATTCCCAACCTACCTCTGCTAGTTGGATTCGCTGAATCGGGTATGGCTGAAAAAATGCGCACTGAAGCATTTTTAGCATAATACTAATACTAAACCAACAGCTTTTCTTAGTCTCAGTAACCAGCACAAAACTTTATCCCGCCATCAGGACACATGGCCGGTAACAGCAGGAGACCTCCATTGTTAGGAGTTACAGAAATGTCATAACGCCAGTTACTGGACCACGTTACTTCAGAGAGGAAATCTTTACAATGCAATTATTATAATAAAGCAAATAGACGATTAATTAGATAGCCACTGTAGAAATAATTTTTTCAATACAGTATTTTCCAATAGCCCTAGCGGTCGACTTGGGATCAGTCCGCGGTCTGCCAGTAGACCGCGATCGACCGGTTGGGCACCACTGGACTAAAGCATGCTATGTCAGCTACTCCTGTAATTATGCGAAGGATGGTAAGCTTGATGTGTGTTTAACATTCTGGCAATGTGAGGAGTATTGGATGGAAAACAAGTGTCGGGCTAGAATGCATGCACGGTATGTGATGGAAAGGCAACGAAGTTCATAGGAGAAGATAATCACGCTCCAAATGGTCAACACAAACAGGTTGCGGATGTTTGCGCAAAGATTAAATTAGAAGCAGCCAAGTAGGTTACAATCACAACAATTAAGCAAATCATTATGGAAGCAACAGCCAATTTGATATCAAATGCAGTTGCGCAAATTCCTGAAGAACGTGCTATGAAACGTATGATTCATCAAACTAGAACACAAATTACAAAATATTCTAGTGGAATCTCCCAGCCTGATGCTTTCAGTCAACTCTTGGTAGCACTCGTCGATCCATTTTTCGCTGAATCAGCGCTCTTATAAAAGATGACGAAGCCCAAATGGAACACGTCTTATAGCTGGCCACAGTCCTGCACCCCGAACGAGGAAATACAAACATTTAAACGGATCCATCGCATAGTGCAACAGTATGGTGTCCGAACAATCGCTCAGTGCGAAGAATTGCTCACCAGTAATGTAGATTACTTCAGTGTAAATATTTTTATTCCATTGTCATATGACGTTTTATCTATAATTTTCGTTATTTAGTTTGTCTGCTTTGAAGTGCTTACTTTGAATTTGTGGCTGTGAATTTACGACTTGGAATTGTCGTAGAACCGATAAAGGCAAGTAACATAATTGGCATAATCGTCAAATAACGATAAAGGACTCTCAATGACATGAATAGTTTAACTGCCTTTTACCAATGAAGCATACATTTGTTACCTTGAGATGACGATGTAGCAACCAGAAAAATTAATGTGATAGCAGTAGTCCATAATTATTTGAAATCGTTCTTGCGGTGACAAGCAGGCTTGAGAAATGTTTTTGCGCTTACATACTAATCTGAAAAGCGAAAACTGTCAATTACGTAACTAACAGTGGCGACAATCTCTTGCGGGCTGCGTGTGGAGTAAGACCACGAAACCACTGGTTCCGCAGCAGTTAGAAAGTGGAGTAAGTCAAAAATAGTTTTTATGATGAAAGACCAGTTGTTACCATTAATTATTACTGATACATTTAAAAACTTCCAGATAATAACCAAATACAAGAATTTACGAGTTTTATATCTTCATGGAAATGCAATCGACAAAATTCAAGATATTAAGAAGTTGTCTTCTCTTCCTCAACTGAGAAACTTGACTCTTCACGGCAATCCTATTGAGCAAGCCAAAGGTTACAGGCAAGTGTATTTCACAAAAGTGATTTTCTGAAGAATGTGCTCAATGATGCTTCAAGCTTAAATGCGTTATTCCTTTACTGATATTAGTTCCGTCTAAATCAGGGGTGGCCAACCTGTTGCACATCACACGCGAATTTTTTCAAACACGAGTACCGATGTGCCATACCATCGTCTATTTCTTGTAACGATGTTATTTCACACATTACTGATGTACCAGGTAATATTGTTAAATGCAATTGGAACATATGGTAAGGCAGTAAACAAATTTCACGTTTACTGACATTAATGAGACGTCTGAGGTTTTGATATCTCAGGCGGGATGTTTTAACTTTGCGCAAGTGAAAGCTTCCATAGAACTGTGCATCAGTAAGCTCTCTAATGCCACTGCTAAATCCGAGCCTAAAGCTAACTGAGAAAAGTTTGATAGTGAATTAGGGGAACGCTGGATGGTTTGGCTGACTCGTGTGTATCAAATGGCATGGCGTTTTGGAGGGGTGCCGAAATATTAGCCAATTGATCCCCACACACAAAAACGGAGATAGGAGTGAATGAACCAACTACCGCGGCATCTCTTTGCTAAGCCTCCCAGGAAGAGTGTACCCCAAGATGCCGCGAAAATAATTGAACCAAAGCTGGATGATACCCAGTGCGGTTTTCGTCGCGGCCGTAGCATTACAGAACAAATTTCCACTCTCCAGCAAATATTCGAGAAATCTTGGGAGTATGCAAAAGACTTATACACATGGTTTGTCGACCTGGTAAAGTATGTATATGGCTGGGTTCCTCGTGAAAAGCTTTGGGGGGTGTTGTGGTGGGAGTATGGTGTTGACGGGTGCCTCTTGCTGGCCGTCAAGTAAGTGTATTCTAGTTCAGAAGGTTGTGTCTCTGTCGACGGACTTAAATCACAACCGTTCAGCGTTGGTGTTGGACTCCGACAGTGATGTGTGCTGTCACCACTCCTCTTCAATAGTCTATCAGGGTTCTTCACACTACGGCTCGCGGGCAAAATCCGACCTGCGAAGCCATTTCACCCAGCCGCAAAACACATTTTGCCAATAATGAAAGTATGATATATGTACGAAAACTGTGTTGATTTGGTAGAATATAACATATCCCGAAAAATCACTTTACATAAGATGTCTGGCCCTCGAAGTGTTGTCCAATAGCTTATGTGCAGTGCCGTAGCAGCCCAACTCTGGGTCCCCCCAGATGCTTACAGGAAGGGCCCCGACATGGGGAAGTGCCGCCCTGGGGCGAGTTGAAAAGTGCCGCCCCGCACTTTCGCCCACCAAGCCACGGGTTAAAGCAAAGTCAAGCCTTTTCGGACGGAATTATTTCATAACAATGCATCATCAGGCTGGAATTAATTTTGAAAATTTCACTGAAGTTAAATTCCGGGACATTTTGCTAACCGGGACAGGACAGACGTTTAAACCGGGACGTATGGTAGGTCCAACCATAACCAAAATCTAAAACCTAAATCTACTTTTAGGTTCATACGTGAAAGACCGTTTGCTATTCTTTCTTTTCACCAAAAGTGCCGCCCTGAGGCATTGCCCCCCCTTGTCGGGACCCTGCTTACAGGGACCTCCCTAATGGTGATTTATATAAAAAAGTTTTCGACGTCATGCTACATCTTTAGGCCGAATGGCATTCAAAACAAAATATCGTAATAATCCACTGTTGCAACCTCTCCGGTGGTGTAACGTTGATTGTGTGATTCACCACGAACGGGATGTGCGCGAAGAACAAAAATATGTATGCGTGGCGCAAGCAAGCAATAGTAAGAGAGATTGTGATGCATGATCTCTATGGGGCACCGTTCGTAAAAATATTATATCTGACAGATTTAGCACAAAAACTGCTATCTCTATGCATATTTAGCTATATCTGCGAGCATATAGCTATCTTTGCATGCATTTAGCTATCTCTGCGCGGATATAGCTATCTCTGCGCAGAGATAGCTAAATGCGTGCAGAAATAGGTATCTCTGCGCAGAGATACTGTAGCTAAATGCGCGCAAAGATATCTATCTCTGCGCAGATATAGCTAAATGCGCGCAGATATAGCTAAATGTGTGCAGATATAGCTATCCCTGCGCAGAGATAGCTAAATGCGCGCAGAGATAGCAGTTTTTGTGCTAAATCTGTCAGATATAATATTTTTACGAACGGCGCCCCATAGATCTCTATTGTTGCTTGCTGCCGCGGTGCGAAACTTTGCGCACATCCCGCTCGGGATTTCTGATCGCAACAAAATGGTGCTGTGACCAGGATGTGGAGGTCGTACCGAGTTCAGCCTTCACACAAAGAACGGTGTGGTTCGTTGTAAAAAGGAGGGGATGTTGTTGCAACCTCTCTGGTGGTGTTGCGTTGATTGTGTGATTCACGACGAACGGGATGTGCGCAAAGAACAAAAATTTATATGCGTGGCGCGAGCAAACAATAGTAAGAGAGATTGCAACGCATGATCTCTATTGTTACTTGCTGCCGCGGTGCGAAGCTATGCCCACATGCCACTCGGGATTTCCGATCCCAACACCACTAACTGCACTACGCTGTTTTGGGACAACTTAGCAATTATTGCTAAATAGACTCTTCTAACTACTCAATTAACTCCATCTGGCTGTCTGAACAGCAGGCTGCGTGAATGTGTAACTTTGGTCGTAAGCACCAAAGGTATCTTGCAGCTGTGCGGTACAAAATAATAGAAGACTACCTGCGCTAGACATAGTATCCTACATTTTTTTACAACATCCACTACACAAAACGCGTTGATCAAGTGGAAGTCTTGACATCTGGAAGTATACAACTGGGCATGTAGGCAGGGCTGGATAAATGAACGCGAGCTCCATCGGGGCAAAGTCGTGACCGCAAGGCCCCCGAAACGCTTAGCGCAACTGGGCAGTTCGCTCAGGTCCCATCCATCCTTGCCTGCAGAGCAGAGGTAGGTTGCGAAACTTGCTGGCGGATTGTTCTGCTCTTGGTCTTTACTGCGTAACAATAACACGGCAATAAATCTTCATTTCAAGTTAGTGTAGTACGCGACGGCACATTGCCGTCTGTGACCAGGGCTACCACCAGGGCCGGCGTTAGCAAGTGAGGGGCTCGATTGGAAGCACTTTTGCGGGGCCCCACTCAGTGGCGTATGCAGAAATTTTTGATGGGGCATCAAGTCATAATGATCGAAATTATTGATGTGAATAGAGCGAGGTATTGGGCGTGACTCCCCAGTTTCACCACTCCAGCAGAGACTTCAACGGACAACGCCATAACACCCAATAAATAAATGAGTTAATTGAATGTAGTGAGTGAAGTGCGAGTGAGCATCCAAAGCTAAGGAGTTTGTAGAAGTGGCTAAAGATTCTACTTTTCCATGCCGATTTAGCCATGGACGACCTACCACTTCACCCTTTGGCAGTACTCTTTTGCAGTGGAACTTATAAACCGTGTCTCGTTACTCTCGTTTCTGGCGAAAACTTCTGGTGTGATTGAGGTTCTCTTTGACCTGAATAGTTTAGTCACTAACTAAATAGCTAAATACTCCCGAATTTTCCGACTCATGACACCTGGACATGGTAGCAGGATCGTTTGTTAAGTTAATCCAACGGTTCCGACATATTTTTCATTTTCATCTTCGCAAGCCTCATCAGATGTATCAACATCGTTGTCAGACTCAACAATCTCGAAATGACTTATTTCTTTCTCGTATGAGAGCCCTGCCACAATCCTTGTTTCTGCGGTATTTCAAGACGCAACTCTCACCACAAGAACATCATAAGGCTACTTGCCTTAAACCTATCTGTCACTTGTCTTTCGCCGAAGGAGGTGGTTCCAACACTTCTGTTATTTTGCAAATGGCTTAACTTTTAATAATCGTCAAAGAATTTTCTGTTGCTTTTTAGGAATCCTTTTTTATCATTAAAACAAAATTTATTTCAAACGTTTTCGCTGATCTCAGGTTGCCTCATCAGATCTCTACGAGAGTGAAATTTAAGACTGACTAAGCAGCACGCATTTGCAATTACAAAGTAATCTTAACCTTCAGAAGACAAGTAGCAGCTAATTGTTCAAACAGTAATAACTATCGAACCGTATCTTGCAGCAACTTTTGAAAATTGACCTGCCAAATACAAAGCTCTTGTAACTGCAACAGAAAGCAGCTTCAAAGCTTTATCCTCTCTGCCTTAACTACCGTGTTTCCCCGATAATAAGACAGGGCTTATGTTAATTTTCACTAGGGCTTATTTTCGGGGATGTCTTATTTTAATATATCAAAAAATGAATTTATAAAGTAAAAATTTAGAGGTTTCTAAATAAACAGACATTAATCATTAACATGTTTTTTATTCAGAAACTCGTTAACAACAATTTATTCAAAAACAATCATTTCATCATCCTATGGAATGTCTTGCAGGTCATCGGTTTCCAAAATTCCAGCGGAGTTTTCGAATGATGTGATTGGCTGAGATTAGGGAAGTTGTCGTGACCAATCAACTAGGCAGGGCTTATATTAAAATCATCCTCAAAAATCACGCTAGGTCTTATTATCAGGGAAACACGGGTAGCTGCTATTGAAAAACTCAGGCTACCCATTGCCGAAAAACAATGACCATTCATTGTTACGATTAAAGAACGAATTATAATGATTGAGGGCGTTAAAAAACGGCGTAGTTCACTTTTTTATGGCAACGGGGCCCGCGCTTAAAAAATACTGTGGGCCCCGCGCCGGCACCACACACTTTCGATTGAAAGTGTTAGTTTGTATAAGTTAGCAGGCGTAGCGCGGGGCCCGATTGGAAGCAATCGGTCCAATCGACTAAAGGCCGGCCCTGGCTACCACTGAGGGCTTTTTCCACCCAGCTGTTTTTTTAGTCGACCTGGGTGTCTAGGTTTAATTATGCAAAATGGCATTAGATCTGTGTTTTTTGAAGTGATAAATTCATCAGTAACTTCACTGTGTTCAATAATAAAAAGAACTTTTTACTACAGTGTTTACATGCGCACATCAGGTAAGAAAGTACGCATATCGGATGAAGCAGAACGTGTTATATTCTCAATACAAGATCATTGTCAGGGTTATATACGGTGGTGTGTTTAAGGGAAGGCAATCGAGACACTTGCCTCGACCCCCTTTTTATCCCCCTCAAGGTGTTTCACGCGTAACGCTCAATTTATGTGAAAAATTTATTATCCGCTCATATAATATTTTCCGAATCACATCATAATTCAGTAGTCTGCCTTCAAAGGGGCCTCCAAGAGCAATTGCAATGTGTCAGTAGGCTATCTTCTTTCAAAGGGGCCCCCAACAACAACTGTAAGGTGCAGGTACTCTGCTTTCCAAAGGCGCCCAACAGCAACTGCACTATGTGAGTACTCTGCTTTCAAAGGGACCGCAATAACAACTGTAGTCATGGGCGTCGGAAGGGGGGTGCAGGGGGGTCCTTGGCCCCCCCTGGATTTTGAAATTATCAGCAAAAAAGGTTGTTTTTTCAATTTCGAGGGGTAAAAACCAAATTTCACCACTTTTGGCCCCCTGGAAAAAATTTTGGGAAAATCCCCTACTGGCTCCCCCCTGGAAAAAATCCTTCCGACGCCCATGACTGTAGTATAACAGCAAATGTAATGTGCAAGTCAGTTACGCTTTCAAAGTGCCCAACAACAACTTTAACGTGTAAGTAGGTTACTTTGCTTTCAAAGGGGCCTCCAACAGCAGTTGTAATGTGTAAATACCTTCCTTTCAAAGGGGTCTAAAGTAACTGCTAAGCATTTTTCTTTCAAATGTCCCCCAGCTTCACTGACTTCTAGTGCTTCATATTTCAATTTGGGGATTCGAAGCTTTCTTTGGGAGACTAAGTGGTGACGGGCCTGAATCTTGGGCCCCTGTGACAGCGTTCCCTTCCAATTGGGGGGTAAGGAGTGCGGCTGATACGGCTCTGGGTGTCGCAGAATACCTGAGAATATGTTGGATAACTTGGCTTCAGAAAAGTCAAACCACTCATTGAAGCTGTGAGCAACATTCTCCAATTTAATCCAAATGGGTCTAATTCAAGTATCATTTTTCATCCTTTCTTTTTTATGATGAATAGAAAACGACATATAATCACGCCGAGGTTTCCATCAAACGTTGCCAGGTCCACATGGACCAACATACGCCAGATAGCTTCAAAAAAATGCCAAACAAGCCGAAATAGGCCGATGTCTCTCCGTTTTGAATTACCTAGATGAGAAATGGCAAAATTAGTGTTGCTATGGAACCAAGCCTAGAATACAAATTGTTAATCTCGCAGGGTTTCTCAACCTTTTTGAGCATGTGGCCCAATTAATAAACAAAGAGGGTCCGTGGCCCACTGGCTGTACAACTTCTCCAGTGCGACAACTGTTGCACATGTACAGAGCAGAAATAAAAACAACATTTGATAACACAACTTTGGATACTTAATGCAAAGGCTGAGCCTGTTTGCTGTTAGAAAGCATAGATATTCGAGGCTCAGTACCTGATAATGCACAGATCAAATCATCTTCCACATCACGCCTGCTTCTAGATTTCGTTTTTATGGAAACAAGAGCCGTCTCTGTCTCAAAATCAGTAACTGTATATTGTGCACAACGTGGTACTGGTATACCACGTGGAAATTTCCATGTCGCAATAATTTCTAGCACCAAATGGCGAAACAGAGCGTATTACGACGCTTGTAGCTTTATACACATTTTCGATTTTAAGAGGTGCATCTTGCAAAATGTACTCAAAATCAATAATACCAGGCCGTGGCCCATCAAAAACTTTTCCAAGGCCCGTAGGTTGAGAAACCCTCTTATAGAAAATGTCTAACGAAAACACCCATCAGTGTTCGGACCAATCAAATACAGGTTATGAAAATACTAATATGCACCATGGCATAGTTTTTAATTACTTCGAATCTGGTACACAAGCGTCTGATATGTTATCTTTGACAAGATGCAGTCACAGAGAACCCACAGAAAAATTTTGGTTTCCAGGATCAGATGGACCAAGTGCGCCATATCTCTACTCAAAACATGCTAAATATCTTCAATAAATGCGAAACACGCAGCAAATACTGCAAATGTTTAAACTCAAAGGAGACAAGTTTTTAAGAAATGCCAAAAACTGACGTAGGCTACATCCCAAATCATTTTTGAAAGGCCAAATTTCTGAAATGTGGCATTAAAAATGCCAACTTGGCAACCCTGTCTCTGGTAACTCGCGATTTGTATAAGAAATCGAACCAAAACTCTTATCCATATCACTGACATTAGTAGCGGAAGTAGATCTTTCTCTAGTGTCATGCTCTCAAATTACAAATAATGCACTCACTGTTCCTGCGAAACGCAACCTGTCATTTTTTCAAAAAACCCAGGGCTTGCTGCAATCGGCGTTCTTTTCATTTTGCTGACCAACTCTCAATGAACGTGCGATAGTCTACTGCAGTTAAACGACTTCGCTCCTGTAAATACGTGCTGTGAATAGTAAAACAGTGAACAACAGAATGGGCTCACATCGCGAACAGGACAATTCGAACATGACTAAGGACTTGTCCTGTTTTCCAACTTTTACAAATACAGCGTGAATAAAGTTTCTTTCTTAGATTTTACAGGGGGGAAATCATCCCCTGGATCTGTCCCTGTGTCTGACTGACGTGATTAGCAGTTAAAATACAAAAATCTTGGCAAAAGCAGTGTGTAGCCTTCTTACGAACAAACTCTCCTAACTAAGCTCCAGGAACACCTGCACGATTGGTGTCGTACCTTTAATATCTAAAACTGGCATATTCATATTTGTCTTCCAAGTTTAACATTGAAAACGCCTACAGGAAACGTTGCACATGCGTCTCTAATACGTATATAGACAAAATTTCCCTGCATAGCGATTAATCCAGTGGCAACAATTCATTCAAATACCAGAAAATTAGTCTCTGAAAGGACTGTTGCTCAAATGAATCATAGTCCCCCCCCTCCAGCGATAACACTACTGTCTAAATCAGTGATGGAATTCGTTACTTTTTCACTTTTTCAATTATTGGTCAATTGCATTGCTAGTGTAATGGAATTTTCTAGTACCGCTAACAGAAAAGACAGTAATATGTCGTTCTTGACCGGAAGTTAAAGTGATAACGACAAAACAGTTTGCTTCACATCTCCTTAACTGTGGATGAAGATCATGATTGTCTCGCGGAAAATTTTCGAAGTGAAAAAATCGCTATCCAACCATTCGTTGTTTGCAGACATTTTGTGTTATCCGCGCTTCCTGGGCTAAAGACTTTGGACTTCAGCGGAGTGACCAAACAAGACAGATCAACTGCTGAAATTTGGAGCGCAATGAACAAGCATATGCCGAAAAGAAAGAGTAAAAAAAGCGAATAAGAGGATTGTTACCAATCTATACTCATTTCTCTTGCGTACAACCTTGTATCAACCGCAGTAGATGTATGTAATGTCTTAGTTTGAAGGAAACTGTCAACAGCAGTCCGGATTTGTTTTATCCTACGTACACATCTGCTCGCTAACCTGTGTGGTTTTTCATATTGTGTGCAATTCGTACGGGAAAAAGCACCGTTAACATTTCTGCTTTGTAGAAATACTGCTTGATTTTTTTAATGAAACGTTTATCACTGTGACAAGCGTTGACTTTAGTCAATGCTATATCGTATAGGAAGCGTATGCAGTACCAGTACCAAGAGAGCGTACCGCGAAGCAACGTAACGTTGAAACTTATCTGTATTCTGTGAGCGCACGATCTTTGCCGTGCTCTTGAGAATTCTACATGCTTTGCCGTTGATTTTTGGAAGGAAGGTACAAAGACTGCCGTTTGTTTGTGACGTGTCATTTCCAACTCGCGACTATTGAATTCATGCAATAACTGCCAAGAGAAGCTGTTATGATAAATAACATGCAATAAGTCTGTCGTCAGCATTAAACCCATATTCAGCGTTGCGCTTGACTGACCTTTATTAACAAGTACATACATCTGCACGCCGAAACCAACTAAAACAGCAGCAGGTATCGTTAGACATAGTGAAGTTGGAGCCGAGAAACCTATACAATTTGATTTTTATCGCTTGAGTATATGAGCGAAATTGTACATACACAAAGAATACAAACCAATGACGGACACATCTGTGCAAAGCGTTCGGGACTATGGGGAGTGAAAGCAATTCCTCCTCTTGCATTGTCCACCAAACCTTGACCCGCAGCGGGTTGGTCGTGAAATTGCACTGAGCTTAAAACCAAGCCACACAACATTGAGAATAATGTTGTCATCGTTCATCAGCTGCTGAGGGGTTGGCGTTTTCTTTGAGATGTTGGAAAGCTCTTGATGGATCCAACTTAGACTTTCTCGTTGAAATGATTTGCTGTTTAAGAGCACTGACCTGATTCTTGAGTTTTAGATTCTCCTGTACAATAAAAAATTTGAGGGTTATGTTTGTCATTTACAAATTCTGTGTATATTCGTTGCCGGCACAGATGTTTTACCTGCTTAAGAGTTGCATTTTCCTCGTTTATCTTCACAACGTGTCGAATTTTCTGTCTGTGGTTTTGGTGACCAAGAAGGTCTGCGTACTTCTTGCCGAGTTGCGATAGCTCAGCCTGAGCGGCGTTCGTTTCATTCAGCAACATCGACCTTTCCGTCGAATAGGCATCCAACTGACTCTACAAATTTTCACAGTAGCACCCAGTAAGTCGTCAGGTCAACGTTGCGTGATTGTACCTAACGCCGCATGAACCTGAAATTTATTTTCTACTCAGTCGCGCGGTAACAGCTTGTTGATCCAACTGAAGAGTTCGCACATTTTTAATAGTTGGTGTGCTGTACATTTATTGCAATACACGCTTGAATAAAGAACGATGTGCTTTCATATCTTTGATTACAAATGTGTTGACAAGTGTGTATCAGTAACATCGACCAGTTCTATTTCTCTTAGATCCGATGAAGAGCAGTGAGTGCCGCCCTTTTGTACTCGTAATTGACTCCGTTCCATGTCGTTTTCACCCGAACTCCAGCGCTGGGGGGAAATTACGACCTTCAGCGCAGCGTTCCCTCTATAACTGCACAGCCGCAGAGAACATATGTATCGGTGTTGTTTGGTTGAGAACACTGATAACGACCACGACATCAGTGAGCTTTTCACTAAATTACACGGTTCATATTACGATGTTGATTTTACAAAAATTTAGTACCGGGTTATTTCATTATAGTTCAGACTATGGGTGGTACCACATGTTCTCCTTTTGATTGTCATTGAAATAACAAAAAAAAGTGACACCAATTTGGCGAAAATTGATTGATCGGTTTTTGATTTATAACTGTTTTTGTATTTTACCACCATTTTTACCACACGTTCGCACTGATGAACAACACAAAAATGAGTATAACTCGAGGTCTGCTGGTCCAATCCTATTGAAATTGCTGTCTATCCCCATGTTTTCTAGGTTGGGCTTTCTGAATATGCAGTTTAAATTTAGCTAAAACCAATACTTTATGATATTTGCGTTTTGACTCCCTGCATTGCTCCGCCAATTGGGATAAATGTTGAACAAATTTTTTTTTATATTTTTGCTGGTTTACATACAACACATGCCTATGTTTCCAAACATATTATTCTCATGACTAAGATTTATGAATTTTTACAACATAAGCAAATACAAGGCAAAACTTAAAGAGTTGGCTCTAAACAAATTTCTTTTGACTGCCTTTAAGACATCACAAATAACCTATGTGATGGAATCCACCTTTGATTATTTCTTATGGAACTTCCGCACTTCAACAATCCTTCAAGCTTAAACAGTTTAAGGTTGATGTGACCTAGCTTACTAAAGACTTTTTAGAGTTCAAAGCATCTCATTAAATTGAAGTGTTGAAATGAAGGGAAGATCTTATGAGATTGCCAACATAGTTTAGAGGTTGCATAAACTTCCATAAGTTGAAACATTTTAATAAAATTCATAGTTTTGGATACATCATCCTGAAAACATTGTTCAAATAACGTACATGTTTTTGTTACTGTGATATACATGTATATACACAACAGGAAAGCAACTGCAGTATTTTTCTAATGCGACTTAGTGACTGCAGGGACATCAGTCACGACTTTTGTGCCCTGCGTAGGTTAATACTCGCATGGTCCCGAAATGCCGGAAGCCTGCGGTACCCGTTTTCAAGCGATTAATATGAAGCATCCTTATTCTAATATCTAATGCGTTCCTGATTTAACACTAGCACGGGCGAGCGCGTCAGTTGACGCATTCCAAGTGTGGATCTCAACCGTGTGATGAAACTGCATTAATATTAATTTAGACAAAACGAAATTTGTACAACTTTTGCCTTAAAATGGCAAAGTAGCCAAGCATCTACTTAAAATGGCCAGGCGCGTCAATCGTCGCACCTCATGTATTCATGTTCTCCGGATACAGAAGGTGTGATATACACCACGCAGGGTGTGACGCAGGCAATGCAACGTGTCATAAAGTTTACAGAAGAGGTGCTGCAGTCTACCAAATGAGTTTATCACCACATACGAGAGAAAATGCTGCGATAGTGTTGTTCCCGTTAATAAATGAACAGGGTGGGATCTCAGCAGGATTGGGACAATTTCTGCAGAGAACTGCTTTGTTGTAGGGTATACGAGAATAGCTGGGCCCTGCTATACAGTTGCTATACTACGACGTAGCTCTTCGATAGTATAGTACATAGTAGGATGAAGTGGCGAATATGCCGAGACGTTTACGGTGCAGACGGCATTGCTACTGATTCGCTTGGTGAGGATTCAGGCGGGGAAAGTTCTAACGAAGACATTGATCAGCAGAATCATGTGCAGTTGAATCGGGCCTTGACTGGAAAAGACAGAATACGGGGACAGTCTTTGTCCATTTCCCATGTGGAACAAGGACACTTGCAACAGCAAAACATCAGGACTTCATCCCTGGCCCAACATCATTTGTTACAAGAGTCATCGAAAGCAATCCGTCTTCATATCATCGCGTTTTCCTTTATGAAGCAATGCTCAGAAATATAGGATGTACAGGGGATGAAGCCCATCGCGTTTCTGGCGAATCATATTGAGATGTGACACTGGACGAGTTCGGCCAGTTTGTTGGGCTGGTTATTGCCAAAGCGATTTTAGGACTAGGGGTCTTCCCAGGACGGTTTGCGGAATACATCCTACCAAGAAGTAGATTCAAGGATAATGCGTTTCGACAAGAGGAAGAGGTGGCAAAGTTTCCTTCATGACAAGTTTAGCCCAGTTTTCACATTGCGGGACCGTTTTATTGAGAATTCTGAGAAGGCGTAGGCTCCTGGTTCACTCATAACCACTGATGAACAATTGCTTCCATGTAAAGCTAAATGCAGGTTTATTGAACACATGCCGAATAAACCAGACAGATTTAGTTTGAAGTTTTGGATTGCTGTTGATGTGGAGGCAGCGGCACCCACTAAAATGGCTTTCACTGCATGGGGAAAGAAGAGATTAAGGATGCTTTTGTAAACGTACATAGTGATGTGAAGCCGGTGCAACCACTTTTCAAGCAAGTTGATGAACAATACAAAAGTGCGTTTGAAAAACTTTCCAGTTACTTAGTTCGGGGGTTGTCTAGTTTTCACACAACATGCGAACAGCAAACAAAACCCACCATAAACTCAACTGAGCAACCCGATATTTTACCTCTTTTCAGAGAGACGTTCCACTCCAAAAAAGCGTACACAGTAAACGTCAGCATTTCTCTCACAACCGGTAAAATGGCAAGTTACACTATGCCGCTCAAAGACATGAAACTTGGTTGTTGACAAAGCACGCTAAGGGTAGAAGGAAAAAACAAAGGTGCACAGAAACTTGCAGTAATCTATAACTTGAACAAAATTCACTTTTTTGGGAAAGTTGCGATACCTCTGGATGGGTGTCACGGGATGCCCGTCTCCCCATACTTGGAACGTGCTCATTTAAAGTGCCGAGGTTTTGGAGATAAGTTTTTTACACAGCTGTAAATGCTCGTAAAACAGTGGTCCTGCATTCAGATACAAAAGTTTTGGGCATCGATCATGGAAGCTGGTTCTGCTGAAGAGCATATAGAATCGTTTGAAGTCACAACAAAGTCATCACTTAGAAGTTTCGTCATTCATGATCGAGCCCGCAAGCAGGTCAAATTAGACAAATTATAGTAGCGAATGTCAGTGAACGACAGTACGAGACGCAATACACGATAGGAATAAAATCCAGAACCTTACGGCAGTAATACGCAAGCAAACCAACCTTAAACGGCTTCACTTTCTCAAGCAATTCTTCATACAGTGATTTCCAGCTGAAAAAATACAGTTGACTAGGATATTTTGGCTTTCAACGCGCATACAAACGCCGGCAATTGTGTGATAAAGATGTCACTTGGACACGAACCAACCTTGTCACCCTAAAGAAAGTGAAGGTTACTCTCATATTATTGCAAAACGTTTGCCACGTTTTGGAATTGCGGCATTCAGGTATTTAACAAGTCTTTTACACGTGGAGCTACTTTTTCGTAACAGTTAAGAGTTCGGTTACCTGAATCTACGCGCAGAACTCACCACCATAAAAATATTATTGACTTTTTTCACAATTTTGTATCAACGGATCATAAGACGAAGCATACCTTTGCGTCCCATTTTCAGAGTTTCTCTCGCTGTGTTGCTCCTCCATTTTTGCCACATCTTGCTGTAACCTCTCCACCTTCTTCTCCAAGATCTCGTTCATATGCTTTAAGCTGGAAGACATTGCATCATTATAACGTGTTGAAGCCAGCATCAAGGCTTGCCAACGAAATAAAGTCTTTGAGTCCACCATAATGATTAAAGTCCCATCGAGCGGATTTCATGGTTCAACTCTTCGATACTAATAATAAAAATGATTATTATCTAATAATAGTTTGTTAAGTGTATTTCTGATGATAATAATCAGCTCAGGAATGAGGGATCACTGAATCCGTTTGACATTGACCCAGCATTATATTGTGTGCTATTAAAATGTGGGCACGGCAAGGTTAACGCTTTTGTTCAAGGAGCACTACTGCAATTCACTCAGCGCCCGACATACCGCCTTCCCGACGCGAGGACACTTTTTGCACCACTGACCTACCGCCGACCACGACTGCGGTGTACAGACTCTAATTACTACGACCATGAGGAACAGGTTAAGATACACCTTGTAAATTTGAAAAAAAAAACTCAAACTGTCAATAAGAGTAAACTTCGGGTGAAACTTACTCAATTGTTTGTAATAGAACTGTCATTTCCTTACCATCAAGGATTGGCGTGGACGGCAACACATGGGCTGTTAACGGTGGCGATAAGTTGTACTCAAGCAAGTGCCTGGGACAACTTACTATAGTGTGTTGTTATAATCAAGTATCTTTTGTACTAATTTCAGCTTAAAACATCTTCTCACGGGAAAACTAAATAAAAACCTAAAAAACGGTGGTAAAGTTGGGTTGAAGACGAACTGTACTATCACGAAAACGCCATTTGCTACGCCCCCGATTGGGGAGGTTTTGGTAGATTTTGCAACAACATTGTTATTTAAACACGTATCACGGCAATCGCCAGAAAATATACTGAGATTCATGTCTGACAGGCACATGGTGCATATGATCATGGTACTTGTTAAGAACTACAGTTTTACCCTGACAACCAGTGTGTTCAGCAGAGTAGACCACGGGGCCTGAAAAATGGTGTCTGACAAGGACCAGCCTTGCTAGCAGAGCTGTCCTTGTCAACCAGTCCCGTGACCAGGGGGAGCTTCGCTCCCCTCTGGAAAAATGTGTTGGCACAGTTAAAAAATTTGGGCCTCTCTCAGAAAACTCTTCGCCCCACCTGGTGTCCCAAGCTGTTTACGGGCCTGTTGTCAACATCTACATCTCTGGCTTGTCAACCACTGTTTCCAAGAAGTACGTTCATGACCGTAACGCTGTGCACAGTTTCTTCAGCTCTAGTCCATTTAAAGGCAGAGAGTATTGTACTCAGACTTGGTGTCGCAGTGCACAAATCCTCCTCATTGGCTCAATCATCGCCGCACTGCGATTTGCGACTGGGTGCTCCGTCCTACTCCATCGAATAATCTGCCGGTCCTGGCAGGCATCCAACCTGCCGAGTTCTTCCGCAAAGCAGCAACACAGCCTCTTGCATGCAGCGCTTTGGAGCCTGGACACTTGCTCCACTTCGCACTCACCAGTACACCTGATGAGAAGCAAGAGCAGCTAAAATCGAGTCACTCATTTGTTTCTGCTGCGCAGGAACTGCTCCATCGACAGCAGTGCTGCACACTGGGAGGACTCCATGTGGAAGATGGGGTGGGGAAAAGCAACACCAGCCTCCGTGAGTTCATACCTGATGTCAGCACCAACCCTGCTGGAATGTCCCTCCAAAGATAAAATGGGTCAAGGCTTAATCGCGAACCGCCTTCGTATTGGATTTGGACGATTCCATTTCAGCATGTGTAAATGGGGTCTGGCTCCAGACAGCCAGCGAGTGTGGTGCCGAGGAACAAACCGCAGATCACATTGTACTTAAGTGTACCAAACACTCGCTTTCTAATGGGGCACATGGTCTACGCCATCCAAAAAAGCAGCGCGTACCTTAGCAGTTTCAAATCTTGCCAGTGGAAGCAGCACTTGACTTCTAATTTCTACAAGATCCTGAAAATGCGCCTCAACACAATGCGACCTGGCAGCAGTGACGTAGCGAACGCATCCCATAATGTTTTCTATTGACTTGTCGTGATTACAAAATGAAATCATGTTAGCTCGATTTTCAAGGTTACAATCAACGTTCTGGCAAACTGAACTGTAAAACAATATTTGCAGAATAACGCTTAACTTTCGTCTTCTGCAAACAAACTTCCATAAGAAAAAGTTGTTCACATAACTTTAAGAAAATATTTTACACAGGAAAAATGTTTTCTTAGACAAAAACATTATAAAAGTAGGGGGATATCACTATTGAACAGACACTTGACTTAAGTTCTTTTGACGGCATCCGTCATTAATCTAACATTTAAAATCGCTGCAGCGGGTTTAGCTTTCAACACAGATTTATTGAGTCATACGACTCAACTGGTAAGCAGAAACAATGCAACAAAACATCATGCTGAAAAGCAACGAATTGTCATTGGAAATAAGAATAAACGAAAACACAATGGCAAAAGAACTCGGTGCAAACGAAGATTGTCGCTGTGTCACATAGGATTTGTGAAGGACCACGGAAGTCATCCGGTTAACCAACCATGTTTGAAACTTACTGACAGGGGTTAGAAAACACGTTTTGAAAACAAACTAACAACACAGTATACGGTAAGGAAAAATTACAGATGAAAAGAGCATGCTTACGTACACATGGGAGTGGATCTAGTTTTATTGAGGAAATTGGGTGTAAAAAAATACTGAACACAGTAAGAAACTAAAAAACCAATGTAGTGACGAAAACGATAGAGTGTAACTCTATCCGTAAGAAGGGGATGTGCACAAGAATAACAAACAAAAAAATACATACAAAATAGCCGCTTAGATTTATCAAATTACTAAATCCAGTAGAGGCAGGATTATGCTCCTCTAGTAGTGAAATTTTACGTGAACACATTATTTATATGATCATAGAAAACTTTCAATTTCGGTCAACCTACAAATTATATCAATCGAGTGGGGGCAGATGCAAAAAAGTAAGGAATTTGGCAAATAATACCTTTTAATTTCCATGTCTTTTTCTTCATTTTGGGAAGTAGTCTGGCAACGTAAGGTCTGGAGTTCATTCAGTGCATTTTGTGCTTCTTCCTTGGCAGATTTCATATCACTTTCGCGTTGATTCAGCTTCTTCTGGGTTTCGAAAATACGCCTGCGTTAAGTTTATGAAGTTAGCTTGGAGTTAAACTTAAACAGCAGACAAACTGTCTTAAAGTCACAGATGAAGACCACTGTTTTCTTTTGTTTTATATGATGTTTGATGGCGCTTTGCAACTACTAATGGTCTTGTAGCGTCATGACCGAGTTTGTACAAGGTCTGGTATGATTTGACTCGGTCTGTTTTGCGTTTCTGGATGTCCCTGTAGCTCTTCCGCACACCGTACGCCTGGTAAGAAGGCTACAGTACCAATTTACAAGGTCTTGGTAAGACCCGGCCGAGAGTCGAACTCCAGACCTACCTGCACCGTAGCGGATGCACTTACCACCAGGCCACAGGCTGGTGAAGAGCACTGTGCTTATCCCGAATATTACTGTCGTGATTTATAATGATTGCAGGCGCTGTTCGCCGGCGTGTTCACTGATTGGACATCGTGTCTTGTTGTCTTTATCTACTGTGTCATTGCTAGTTTTCGCAGTTTGTCAATCGCATGCGTAGTTCTACTTTAAGAAAGCCGAACTTGAGGTGAAACGGACTGCTTTACAACAATCACACTTGTACTCTTCACGAAACAGTTATTCTACATCATTCTTTACTTATGGGCGCAGACAGTTCTCCCTGTTTTTCAGAATATTACAAAATAATTGTACATTTTTCACAAAACCACTTTAACAAAAATGTTGGAAACTTACAGTGAATCGCAGGTAGATAGTTCCCATTAAATCTTTTTATGAAAAAACATTACAGGAAAAAACAATAAGATCGGTGGTAGGCATAAAAAGTAAAACAACAATGCTGAAATAGTGAACAGTATCGTAGTATCGTATTAAACCACTGTGACTAAAGTAGGAAAGATTAGTCGACGTTGAAAAATAAACAGGACTAAGAAATTGCGGTTAAAGCTGGTAGTTTGTATGTAAGAACACGAAAAACTTGCAAATATAACCTTGCAACAACAGCACAGTCGCTACACCTTCATGTTTGCTCAATATATTTTTTCCATCTCTGTAGTATTGTTCAGGATTGCGTAGCAAGCTTTTCAATAATATTTAACATTTTTCCATTACATATATAAAGGCACTTCATTTTACAGCCATGTATACAACATTGTTCAGACAAATATTAAACTGAGGTGCGGAACTCAGTTGATTTCGGCGCAGTAAGCAACACTGCAGCAAATCTTCAGTCTTGCACGTTTCTTGCAAGTACGACAAACCGACTTTTTTTTCAAGAGGGGCAAGAGCAAATTTTAAATATCAACTGAATGCCCAAGGTTATAGAATCATAGCAACGTGGTTCTGGTTTACATTTCTCAAGTTTGTGTCTAGGTGATTGGTAGGGTTGCGATCCCGGTATTTCAACCGTTTCTTTTAGTCAAGATCTCGGGAATATCAAGAATGTATCTATGAACGTCAAAACGGTCCTATTTCACATAGATGTGTGGATTATTTATATTTTAGAGCAATTTTACAACACAAACTTGCTGTCTTGGGGGGAAAAGGGGTGTCATAAGCACTCTAGTCCTGTAATAAGATCAAGTACCGACTATCGCGTAATAATTCACTGAACAATGGCAAGTACACTTGCTGAAAGCAGTGTCGCCAATCCTAATGATTTTGGTAGTCATTCAGTCTGCTATTTATTTTTTAGATAAATCTGGTTATTTTTGATAATCCTAAAATGTGCCAACATACTTCAAGCGATTTCCCTGCTTCGGTCCGCAACAACAACCGCTGAATGAATATTTCGAGTGGACGCCAGCGAGCTCTTGGCCTGATTGGTTTGAAGATGGAAGTAGGAAAACACAAAGAGCAGTGATGCCAGGTCTAATGTGGTGCAGAAAGAAATGCAGGGCTACGAGACCAGATAAAAATATCACACAACCGAGAAAAATTGCATGAAGCACGCAACACTATCAAGCCTAAGTCATTTGAGCCTGAGCGAGACCTTTCTCGGCTTTTGGGCATTTTACGAATAAAATCAGGAACCGCCCTGAGGATAACACTCCTGATGCGCTCCTGTTTATTCGTCAGTATTATGTGAAACAAATGCGGTTAGTACATTTTATGTGTATGCTTTTTCCAATTTTGTTAATCCTGAAAGTCCTGACTTGTTGAGTAGAAATCCCGGGATTTCCGTTTTGGTCCCGAAATCCCAACCTACAGGTTAAGTGTATGGTGCTTGTCTGCGAAGTAATGCCACTCTGTGTCTTACACAGGCATCCAGAATCTTTCTTAGACTTTCAATTTAACAAATCTCAGCAAAAATTGGGTTTTCAAGAACCAGCCGCAACAACTGTTTTTGAAGAGAAAATTCGCCAGATCGTACCGCAAGGTTGGTAATCAACTTTCCAACAAATTGAACATACGTGGATCTTTTTTTCCATTATTTTTCCCAAAAGCCTCGGAAAATGATTAAGTCCGCTTTGAATGTCACGTTTGAAAATTCCTAGCTTTTTCTGAAAAGCATGAATCACAGTGATCAAGTCAAAAATAGCATATTTTCCCCTTTGCAGTTTTACATTCCAGTCGTTGAGGTGTGGACACCACGTTAGTTCCCATTTCCTTATCATTTCTCACATTTAGTTGACTTCCCTTACTCAACCATGTGACGTGAACATTGGTAAATTTGTATAATTTGCACTGTTTTTGGCAAGAAAAAGCTTCATCGCCATTTCCTAACCTTGATTCCACTGTTTTTACTGGTATAGACCTTGTAATGACAAGCGATTGTTAAACAATTGTGACGAAACAATTATTTAGAACCAGAGCACAAGTGCAACTCATGTGTGCGCTGCAATATAGCTATAAGGTCAGCTTGATCGACAAGGATACAGTTGGCGAGGAGTTAATGCTTCAGAAGTGCGTCTAAAAGCACTAAATTTTGAGATAAAAACCTCTGTGTATGGAATACTCCTTTTGTGAGGCTGACGAGACCCGGCCTTCACCATCCTAGGTCCGGATTCGGACCGCGGTCCGCCATCTGAGTTACCCTGACATGTAGGATGGATCAGTAATTGCCAACTTTTCACCAACAATGGAAGTTTTGCCCAGATTTGAGAGACTGTACACAGTGACAAAACACTCTTTTCGGAGAAGTTTAAAAAAACTTTGAGAAATCTAAAATTCAAGTTTTCATACAACCCCAATACCACTCAGATACATGCCCCACCGACCGCGACCGACAGTTTTTCAATTTTCTGTTATGACGCAATTGCCGACCGACGCTTTCTTTCGTGCGTTTTCCACGGTACAAAAAGCAAAATACGACAGGAAACCTGTGCGAAATGATTCGGGACTTAAAGTCGGTTGAAAATTAGTTGAGTTATGTACCGGCTGTGACCCGAAACCTGCGGAAGTGCCAGTGGTTCGCGCAAAATTGGCCAAATATGGTGAATCGATGTAAAGAAAGTGCATTTAGTACATACATAATGACATATTTTGTGAAAAAGCAACAAAAATTTTACAGCACCAAATTATGAACCTGCACCTCGTGAATTCATTTAATCTGGCTTCGTTTGCAGCATCAGCATCTTTTGCGGACTGCCTGAGTGATTCAATAACATTCTCCAAGTTTTTTTCTCTTCCTTGACGAGTTTTATCCGTCTTGCTTAAGGCGGCCAGCTGCGATTCGAGATGATCTGCTTTCTCTTCTTCAGATGTTAATCGATCTTTGTACCTGTGCATTGAATACCGTTGTCAAATTAACGGCAACGAACATCGCTTATAAATTTCACCACCGCATTCATCAAACTGTTAGGTTTATGTATCTTACAAGCCGTAGCACGAGGAAAGGAAAGAATACACGGTGGCACGCTCTTACTTGGGTTACACGTTAAAGCAAAATGATGGAAAGAACGGTGCTTCAAACTCGTAAAAAATTGAACATTTGACTTACACCGCGAGCTCGGAAGCCAGATTAGACCACCTGCCATTTAGAGCGCTGTTCTCAGTTTCTGCACACGACAACTTGGCTGATAGTGATTCGCAACTTGTTCGCAAGTCCGAGGCCTCTTCCTGAAAACATGCCTCGGTAATCACCCATTGCAGTCTCCAACAAGAAATGATTCAAAGTGGTTGTACACGATGTCCCAAAAAAGCAGAACCCAAGCAAATTGTATTGAATCCTAAAGGTTAACAAAATTTTAATATTTTTGCTGGACTTAACCTTCATTCTGTGTGCGATCATCCCAAAAATTTTTAGTTATCTTGGTCGCTTTACGTAAAAGTTATGTTCTTTCCAAAATGTGCTCCAAATAGACTTCGAGAGAGCGATTTCAAGAGAGACTGGCCAGCAGGAAGTTCACCGGACTTAGAACCCTCATATTTTTATCTTTTGGTGTATGCCAAGGATAATGTGTACCACAACGACCCTCAAACGATTGGTGAACCGAAATCCCCACAGAGGAGCGCGTACGAGTAATGTTTCGTGCGACGTGTTGGAGGCAAACTTGCATTGGTTTGTACTTGGTTCCTTTTTGTCCGACACTAGCAACCTACTTTAACATGCTTGAAGTGCAGAAATTAATAATATATAGTGGGATTTACGTGTAGCAATAAGTATGAGCTCGGTATACTGTAAAACACTCTGAAAACAGCTCACACGCAATTGCCGACACGAGTGACGTTCCATGCAGCGCATGATCTGCGACCAGGCCTTCATCACAAAATAACTTCAGTTTCGATGATGATCAAGGCATTCAATTTGAAGAAAAATTTGATACATCTACGGATAATTTTGTTACTTGGAACTAGAACTAAAGCCTTAGGTATGCTCATTAGCTGCAATTTTTCACGGATCATACAACGCTAATTAAAACCAGGTTTAAGCACTTTCCGTGGTACATTAACCAGTGCACGATACAACAATGCAATTAATAACAGATACAAAAAGTGGAGGACTACTCCAACACACAAACTTTAGCACTAGAAATCATGTGATGATGATCTACCATCTTTCACACAGTAACAGTCAAATAGCCTAATATACAGCATATTGCAGATGTACGTATGTGTATGCAACAGCGAAGTACAGTAGAATTTGCCTAATTCGTCACCTCAAGGAGATTAAAAAAAAGTGACGAATCAGGCGAAGTGATGAATTACGCAAACAGGTGAAAACTCTATCACAGAAGCTCGTATACTTTATCATAGTAACTCGTATACATACATAGTGCTCTTATTTGCAG
>JGI24021J15306_10000209_pt1 | contig 36729 bp, 20 predicted proteins | sample Ectturendosymbi1_FD_15306 | JGI IMG/M metagenome (IMG submission 15306)
TGCCAACTTGCTATTGTCTAACTTTTATGTGTTGCCAGCCTTGTCTTCCCAACATTCAGTGTTTTCAAAATTGTGTATCATGAACACCCTTTTGCATATTCTCCTACTATGTCAGTCAAGCCGTTTTCTCAGGAATGAATTTTTCGGTGGCCCTATCTTAGTCTTGATCAAAAGTGATTATCACGATCGACTGATCATGATGACGTCATCAGGGGGGCCCCCTTTTTAGTCTTGCCTCGCCCCCCCCCCAACCTTAAACCCACCACTTATTCTACCAAACCAATAGAGTTTTCGAAATTATGTTTATTTTTTCGTTATTGATGAATGCCCGTCTCCGTACTTTGGAAACCCTTGGTGTAGATCTTCGAACATGACATCAAATAATTTCACTTGCTTTCGCTCTGATTGAAGGTGATATAAGTTGATCTTGGTTTTCCGTCATTTTTGAGTTTGTCTCGCAAACTTTTGGACTACTGGCATTATGTGCTTGTATTCCATTATGTCGTCGTACATTAACAGCAAAATATTTTGGATATTCAGTAGGCTATTTACTATGAAATGAACAGTGGTATACTGATAGACCTGTCAGGCTATGAACACGTTGCGAAAGTAAATTTCAATCATTATGTTTAACAATAATTGCAAGAGGTTGTGTCTGAAAGAAACCAAAAACATCGTCCACACTGTCCAACAAAAGCGATAGCGCAATACGTAACCTGTCCTTTTCAGGTGTAGTCACTGCAGTGGGCTCTTCCGGTACTCCAGCAAGCAGGTCACTTGCATATGGCCTATCCTATGCAAATGTGCCCACAAGAACGTCTTCCCCTTATTCCTTTTTATGCCCGCTTTTCCTCTGGGGAGGGTCGGGGGGTAGCAGCCTTTGGTGGACATGGAATACTTCACGGTCATCAGAAATCTCAGACAATTCTGCTGGCTCCACACCAAGACGGGACCAAGCAAGGTCGGAGACTACATCTCCTGCTCCCTGGTCGACCTCTGGGTCGCTTTGCCGTGGATTTGATCAGCAGGACTTGCCTCGCCAGTCTTTCGTGGGGGATTCTGGACACATGACCTATCTAACATAGCTGGGATTTCTATTCGAAGAAGTGGTTCGAGATTCATGGCTTTACGAATTTCACAGCTGCACACTTTGTCGTGAAGTGTTACGCCGTGAACTCTTCGCAGAATCCCATCTCTGCCGCTTGCACTTGAGATTTTTCAGTCATTATCCAAAGATCCATGACCACAGGTGAAGATCGGAACAAAGACCGATTTAAAAACCGGAAGCTTTGCGGTGTTTCAAAGCTCTTGTTTTGCGACAACAGGGCGATAGAGCTCACGCAGAACTGCGTTAGTTTTACCAATTCGTGTATCTCTAGGAGTTTAGGTTGTACCTAGGTCTTGAACGTCTCCAAGTGTTGCAGTGTATTGCCGCTCACTTGCAGTAAGCCCTTTCTTCGGTTTCTACACAGACAACGCCTTCCCCTGACATCACAAAAGTTGCTTGGGCAATGGCACGACTGGTTTGTTCAACAGTAGCTTACAATTTGGGCAGTTACTATATTATAAAGCGCAAACACAATCAAGACTATCGCGCATCGGTCGTCGTGCGAGTGATCAAGGACCGGACTTTAGGAAGAAGAGCCCGTTCGGAAAATTCGCGACAGTGTCCTTCATCAGTTATTCACAAGTGGAGGCCCCACGTTGTGCCAACTCCGCACCAGGGGAAGCGTGTGGGACAGCGCAGAATTCGTCTATTTTGGGAGACTTGAAAACCACGAGTTAACGCCGATTCTGCACAAGCTAGTGAGCGGACATTGGAACATATTTCCTGGATGTTGTTGGCATCTTTACGACTAAGCGGAGTAGTTCTAACACTGTTGAGCTGGACGATAGATGGGAACTCTGCTGCTCCGGCATAATTGGTGACGATGTTTTTGTTTTTGCAAGTTTCCCTTGCCCTTAACAGTTTTACTGCGCCCCCTGTCCTACCGCTCTTCCAGGTCCCTGAGTGTGAATACCTGTAGGCCCTCAACTGACAAGTTGGAAGTTGTGTAAATGAATGTTTCTCACTAAAACAGTGTATCGCAGCCTGTAGCCACAGCGCAGTTTTCCAGTGGGATACGGAATTAGAAAAATATGTTATGATGTATTTATATGGACATCTAATCACTACAGCGTGGGAACACATGGATTGTGTTCAGCAGCAAAATTCTCACTGATTTGCATACAAGAATTAATTCGCTACTTTAGAATAAAATGTGTTTGTTTATGCGCATGAAAGCATAGCCTATGCTAACAACGTAGTGAGCCACGCACTTTTTTACCATGAGTTATTTGGGTCACGTACATGAAAATGTTGAGAAACACTGCACTAAAGAAATGGGTGCGCATATTGATGTTGAAGTTGTTAGACAAGTTCATGGAAGAAACTAGTGACGCCCTGCGAAGGCATAAAGCTACTGAATCTGCGATATTTTTGGGAGCCTTCAACGCCAACGTTGGGAATGATGCTATGTTACGGAAGTTGTGGTTTGCCGACACGGTAATGCTGACGTAAATGACAAGGGAGGATTCCTACAGCAACCGTGCTCTAAGAATGAACTGTGCATCTTGAATGCTTACTTCCGACGCATAGATTTGAACAAATGCACCTGTTGCAGAGATTCTTTTGATCAACGGAAACTGACTGATTCCTGCATTATCTGAATTGACATGTTCTAATCACTGCTGGTGTGTACTGTAGAACTGTCGACCGATCATCCACCTGGTGGTCTGCAGCTTACGTCTGGAAAAACCAAAAGTGCTTACGCAAACATGCAGGATTAACAGGTCCAACCGAATAAAATGAGAAACCTTGGTGGACAAGCATGTAAGAACTACCTTTGCATAGAACTTATCGTTCTTGTTCCAAACCAATCGGAATTTGCGACGGGCGTAGAGGTGGAGTGCTAGATATTCAAAATACCTGCAAACAAGGACGCCAGAGAAAGCGGCCATGACGGGGGCATTGCCTCCCCTCACTTTTCAAAAGGGGGGAAATGAGGGCGGCGATGCCTTTTCAGAACGGTATCATAGATAATTTCATGGTTTATCAAGATCGACTTGAAACAAATGTATTGCAGGCTTGCAGCTATTTGCGCACACAGAAAATTAAGAATGGTTTTCTATAATTTCTGTTACTATTTTTGAGGTCAACGTTGTTGCTGAACAGAAATAAGCATGATTGGTAACAATTTTTTGTTTTTCATAAGTTGTCATTGCCCTCAACTCCTTTTCAGCTCCCTTGCCCTACCGCTATTGTGGAACCCCTAGTTAATTTCATACGCTGCTTGTGTATTTGGACGGAAATGATCCAGTGCGTCGAATAATGGCAAAAAATAACCCGTTGTGGAACCAGGAGGTTAAACGTGCCATGGTGCAAAGAGAGTAGCCTACAAGATCAGGCTTCAAAACAAAGCAGCGCTTTTCTTGCGTTGGCAGTACACTGGGGCACGGAAGTCCGCAGAGAATTTCGGGCATGAACTGAATTCTTATTGCCGGCAAGCCAACGAAACGTCCTGGAAAAACATGCGGAGCGTCTCCGCCGCAAAAAAATCTAGTACTACTAGATCCATCTTCATTCATTCATTCATTCATTCATTCATTCATTCATTCATTCATTCATATTCATACCCGCTTTTTATGGGGATGGTCGCGGAGGCAGTAGCTCTAGGAGGACGTAAAATACATAACTGTTCTCGTCAATATCAGATCGTTCTGCTGGCTCCTCTGCTAGACGGGGCAAATAAAGTCGGATATGGAGTAACGCCACTTATTCTTTTGACGACATTTCGGCCTTTTTCCCATGGGTATAGGCAGCAGGCCTTGTCTCGCTAACCTTTCCTAGAAAACTCTGTACACATGGACGAACCAACATAGCTGAGATCTCTCTATTCTGAGAAGTGTCCCGATATTCAGGGATTTAAAAATTTCACAGCTGCGCGCTTTATCGCGAAGTGTTGCGCCGTGAACTATTTACAAAATTCCCATCTCTGCCGCTCGTACTTGATATAGCACTCTTTTAGCTATTACCAAAGATCAATGACCATGAGTGAGCAACGGAATAAAGACCGATCTCAAAACCGACAGCTTCCAAAGCTCTCTTTTTATAACCACAGTGCGACAAAGCTCACATAGTAGAAAGCCGATCAAGTGCATGTTGAAGACCCTGTTCAGAAGATGCAAGCAGCACCAAATCGTCCGCAAAAAAAAACGTTGATCCGGCAGCTTCGAGCAGTGACACCCTCGTCAACTCGGGTTTGATTTCGACAAGGTGCTGCCGACACTCCTGACAGTCAATATGAACTGGATAAGCATCCAAAGCCGAGTCGACGAGATGGTGCAGTTGCAAACTGCAGGATCAATCATTTTCTTTTTGCGGACGGTTTGGCACAACTGGTATCTTCTGAACAGGGCCTTCAACATGAACTTGTTCTGCTTTCAGCTGCGTGCCACAACCGGTAAAGAAAATTAACAAAAAATGATCGAGATATTGTCTCTCCAGTGTCATTTTGAAATGAAAGTGTTGCTGAGGTGCTTTGCACATGAGTATTAAATACCTTTCGACACGAAAACACCAGTGCTAGAGCTGAAGTTAAGAGTTTAGATATGGATTGTTGGATTCATAGTATAATATTTCTAAACATCCCGATTGCGAGTTTCACTCAAGCACAAAACTTAAACCTCCTTTGTGCGCATGCGCGAAACCAGCCTTTCCAATTCCCTCTTATGGTAGGACAATGCTTGGTATTCAAAGCATCACTGTTCTTGTTATATATTTGATAAAAAAGCGTTGGGTTAGTCGATGCTGAAGTGAACAAATTAACAAAAAAAACGAATGTGCCCTTGTAAAAGTGAGTTGGTGGATCATATTTGAGCACAGCCGTTGAACTACTATTGTGATCGCGTCAAAAATGATCGAGTGGCCTTATTTGAATTACTGCTCTCGATGATAAGTAACATCACCCGCTGTATTGGCATATTCTGTTAAGATATTTATGAAAAATCGAGTTGCGAAACACTTTGTGAAACATAAAAACATTTATACGGTCCTATTTATCATTGACTGGAGTGACAACTTTGTTGGTACAAAGACGAATGTAACTATTCGGCAAAGTGTTTTGTGGGCTGACCTGACATTGTATGATATTGCGTTTCGCTGCTACCCCATGATGTAAATAGATTGTGAAACACCGACATTACCACAATGTAAGATGAAATCTAACCAAAAGCTTTAAACTAATCTGTTGCAACGACACCAAATTCAATAACTCTGATAAGCAACTGAGTGGGCAGATAAGAGAGAATAGTATAACAACAGCTTGTATCTGGAGAGTGAGCTTAGATCCGGACTGATCAAAACCTTTATTTAAGTAGTTTCTAGGCAAACAAAGATTAACAATCAGTCAATCACACATACAGCTTTTCCTCAATCGCTCGACACTTTCATTGTTGAAAGAGACTACTCCGTCACTGTTGTCTATACTTACATGTAACAGGCTGCACTGAAGACTCTCCATGTGTTGCTTTCAAGAGTGGTTTTAATCCCGCTGACGTGGCAACCAGAGCTTGAACCAGCAACAACACCTTCATTTAATGTCTTTTATTCGTGATCAGCAGATGAAAATATCGTTTCTGCTTCTTTGCATTGTGTCAGAAGTTTTTTGGCGACCCTATCACTACGTTTTGTTAAATCGGCTAAGCCTGATCAGGTCAGAAAGAATGTTGAAGACAAAATACAACTTGCACTGCCGCGAGCTGTCACCCCGCCGGTAGTGATGCATTAAAGAAGGATGAAACTAATTGAAAATTTCGCGATTAAGATTTGTTGCTCTTAACTGCTTTCTTTAGCCACTTTGTCGTTTTTGTAGATGCCCAACGCAAGCACCAGATAATAAAAAGATAAAAACAATTTCTGCTGAAGAACTAGAGTGACATCTGAAAATAAATCTTCAGGAGCAAGTTTTTATTTGTCGCGAACTGCTAAAATCGCCTCTTATTGAGGCAATTACCGTTGGCGTGTATCTGCCGAGCTATATGTTCTCTCTAAGGCGTGGAAATGCGCAGTACCACCAAACCGTTTACACAGTAAAAGCCCATTATTGCGCACTTGCAACATTCCAGCTACCAATCGAGAAACAGCAATAAAGCTGGAAAAAGTGTACAAACGTTAGAAAAGCACGAATAGAAGGGAAGCTATTTGAAATAAATGTGCAGCCTACTTTGTTCGTATTTTGATAAGATTTACTAATATTTTACACAGATTGTAATTCATTCAGAACTCAGCTAACTCATTCTTAAAGTATCCATGCTCACTAAAACAAACATTTGCTCAGAGTAAAAATTTCTTAGAGGGAGCACTGCTGCCGAGTATTCGCAAGTACCTTTGAATTACTGTGAAATACAAGATGTTTAAGCAAACCTAAACGCTTGCACGACTTGCAACCACCTGTGGCACAAATGTTCTGGCAATATATCTTACATCGGTCATTATTTAGTCACCATTTGTCAGTTCAGAGGTTGACATTATTTCTCAGACTATTCAAAAAAATTAAACGCTATTGGTTTTGCAATTAAGGGTTGCATTCTAAAGCCAAGGAATTCTATTCAGTCGACTGCATACTCTTGCACTGAGAGGTATGTTATATCGGAGAAATGCAACTGCTAAAATTGAACTCACTCTCTTCAAATTGCCGTGAGGCATTTGAAGTGCTGGTGAGATTTTGCGGTTAGGCCAAAACTGGTATTGCAAGTGAGCATTGGTTCGGTGGATAGCTGGAAATTTTCATTTTTTGTTTATGCATTGTTTCATTGTTTTTTGACTTGCAATCAAACATATGTTTTTTACAACAGGAAGTTTTAGAGTAGTGATCAACGGTTCACCGAATTTTTAGAACGTTTGCTCAAAACTGCTAAAAATTAGCTCTTCACAAATGTACTTCCTCTAATCCTTAACTGACACTTCCACAACGTGTGACCAACAGCATTGCAGCCACTAAACAAGATCAAAGACAAAAAGTATTTCAAATACAGGTGTTTACTTCATGTGAAATCATTGTCAATTAAACACGAAATACTTCAGAAAACAAAGAACCATTGCGAAAAATACATCTCGCCGATATCAGGATACAGTCAAGCAAATTTTTTTTTTAATTTGCAGGCAAAGTATTTTGAGAGCTGGTTATGAGTGGTATTGTTAATCGACCTATGTTTTTCTTTTAATTTGTATTTTAGGCAGATTAGTGATTTTTGCTCTTTTACCACAAGTAGAATTGTTTTGTTGTTTTAGTCTGAAAATCGTGTGTGGTAATAAAAGCGTTTGCCAACGAGGACAGCTGTTTGAGCCAAACGGAAGCAGATATAGAATTACAAGCAGTCACTGGCGAACAGAGGTGGTTGATTTCTACAACCCCACCACGGCATCCAAATAAAAAATTCACGTTTCAATGGTTAGGACTTGAAAAGTGAAATTGCCAAACATAACCGATTTCTTGCCGAATTTATTTGAAACTGTGGAGTGAGTTAGTCTGATGCATCAAAAAAAATTATAAATGTCGAAAACATAGAACAATCTGCTTGAATGTTTTTTATTTTAGCAAAGAAATGTGAGATCGGAGTCTAAGCTTTATTGGGTGAGGTTGCTAGCACCAAGTGGTCATGTATAACTTAACATTTTACTTTTTCAAGAAGCAAGAAAAAATAACAGTCGAGCAACTTGCGTAACTCACCAAATTTTAGAATAGACCCAACGGATCATTCAAGTGATGTAGTCTGTCAGTGACATCAAATGTAGGGCTGTCAGGGAAAATGCATTCAAGATGTCACTACACTCGTGCTACCATTCATTTTTATTGAAGACCAAATTTTTCTGTTCCTAGCTTTGGGATGAAAACAAGGTACATGAGTTTTATCGACGAACACATTCAATATCTGTTAAATTAATCTACCGGTGCCACGAACGTCACAATTAGAGTTTTTTTCAGAAATGTGTTCGTTTCAGAGGCGACTTCCGGTCAATAGCGCCACTCGGACTCACATTTCGCATACAGTCAATATAAAATAAAATTCAATGCAAGGACGTAAATCACACACCAAATTTATAAACGCATCAATAAATAGTCCCAAATGACTTATCCTTTACACTTAGCACTATGTCTTCTTCCGTTCGTAATTTAAGGGTAAAACAGCAATGAAAAGAGCTTTGCTGAGCAAACTGATCGACAAGCCGCGATTATACTGACTGAATGCAACCCAGAGTTGTAAGTCGAACCAGGTTCGGACTTAAGTTTGTCAAAATGTTACGGGCCGATTTCGGGCTTGCTTACAAAACTTTTTTATAACATTCAGAGTAACGATTTTTTTCGTGACCTTCATTTGTTGTGTTCACTGCGGTGACTTCTGTGAGTTGTGATTGTGATTTTTCTTCAGCTAATTCTATTTGCAAACACTGCTGCCTTCTTTTGTTCTCTGCTCGGATTATTTTCACTCCTTTTGAGAAGGCGACAGGGGTGAGGAGATTAGCACGCCATGGTATTGCTCCAAAAAGATTAATCAATTACTGGATTCTTGGCTTGTTTTAAGCAACAGTGGCCTACAAACAGGCTTTTCATTCCTATAGCGCTATCCTAGATAGTTTTTTTTAATGTCTATAGCGCGATCTTGGATAGTTTCGTGATAAGTTCTTTCTTTCTTGAGAAACATTACATTCCGTAGTATTATCCTTGACTAACAAGCTAAGTTTGTGCTTTTTCAAGCCAATGGTTTGGTTAAGGTGATTGTTACTTTGGTACCTGCAGGGAAGCTATACACTACGTTTTATATCCCGCAGTTGCGCATGTCTTGACTCAGTCGTTAAATTTGGCTTTCGGGCCCAAATCGGGCTTCAAAAACAAATGTCAGGCTCTGGCCACACTTGGGCTTGCGATTTCGGGCTCGGGCCGGTTTTAGATTCAAAATGAGACCCGTTTACAACTCTGATGCAACCGTTCGAGGCTTGCGTCACTGAAATTTTCATTTGTTCTCATTCTGGCTGGCATTGTTGTTGCTTTGTTGCATGTGTTACGTAACAATGAACAAGAAGTTTCTATGAGAGCTCCTCCATTATTGCGTAACGTACGTCAACAGAGCAATGATAACGCCAGTTGGTCCTATGCCAGAGGTTCGCAACTTTTCCCCAGTAACGGGACATAAGTAAATTCTGCAAGGTATGGCAGGCCGTATTAATTTCCACCAACAATTCCGTTCCCGTTGCTGTTTATGATGTTGTTAAAAGTTGGGAATTTATGGAATTTTAATCAGATTAACTTCTGATTTTCACAGTTCATAACGAAAGCCCACAACACAACATACACTACTTTTACAGCACAGTGCGGGTTCTTGTAAGTAGCTGCTCATAATCATGCAACACAAGAAGTTGCAAGGAGGGCAGATTCATAAAATATAATACGGTACCACTAGGCGGGTCATACACTCACTACAAGTTGTAAAGGGGCTGTGAGCCTGATGATTTTGCTTGGCAGGCCGGATGCGGCCCGCGGGCCATAGGTTGCCGACCCCTGTCCTGCGCGTACTAGGCTCATTCATGTTACCCCGCGTGACTGGACAATTTATTGTTCATTTGAAATTGTTCTCGACTGGACAATTGATCGTTATCTGAAATCATATCTTATTTGAAATCATTCAAATCCAATGTCCTATGCAAAACCATAGCTTCAAAAAAGCATTCAATCTGATATGAATTGTAATTTAAAAAATGCTTAATTGTAGATGGTAGCTCGGGCTCTAACTAATGAGCCCGAGTAAAGCGCGAGCGAACGAATTCGAGAGAGTGCCTACTACGAACGATATTTTTGATTCAGGCAGGGGCGGATACAGGGGGGCGATTGGGGTTACGCCCCCTAAAACTTATGAAAATAACTTTATTCACCATGCTTTTGTACAATTGGGGAAAACATCATTTGCGATATCAGATCATAGTTTCGTGTGTTGTTTTGTCACAGCAGTGTTGTGAAGTATACTTCGTCTCTCTTACAGTAGCGAATCCGTTATGGGACATGACTACCAAATATTACTGAAATCGTCCCCCTCCCTTTCTGGCTGGATCCGGCCCTGGATTCAAGTCACCTGCAACATGAAAGCGAAAGACCAGACATGGAACGAAAATGTGTGAAGAGTGGCAAGGCTCAGTGAAATGAGTCCGAGTTGACAGTTTTAATTAGTGAAGTGGGTGGTGGCACAAATATACAAAGCAAGCAAACTCACGTTCTACAGTGCAAATCCTAAACGAAAACTCGGGATAAGCCCGAAGATCCCGAGTGCCGGAGTCGCCACTGGTTCGTTTTGTCTCTACTTGTGTTTCAAAGATATTACTACGGTACACTGAAGCTTCCTCGGAAGCTTATGTTTTCTATGAAAGCCATTTTTAGGTTAGACGATACAAACTACTGCTCTGCTGATGCAATCAAATTGTCACAGTACAGAGAGAGTCTACAAGGGGCATGATAACTGGCTAGAAAAAATTAATATGTCCATCAACATACATATGAAAAATCGGCTGGCTTCAGCAGGGTGAGACACTGGATATCGTACACAAAGCACATTTACCTGATAAATATTGATATTACCAAGAAAAACGAAATATATTAGCATTGCCTCACCAGCTTATCCATTACCCACATCTCTTTGTACACTTATTCAAATTGTAATACAGTAGAATTTGCCTAATTCGTCACCTCAAGGGGATTAGAAAAAAGTGACGAATTAACTGACGAATTATGCAAACAGGTGAAAACTCTATCATGGAAGTTCGTATACTTTATCATAGTGACTCGTATACATAGTGCTCGTATTTGCAATAAAATACAAGTTTATGACATTATGGTTGAATACAACATTAATTCCTCTGCTCTATCTGGACTCCTCCATTTAATCAAGCACCTTTTAAATCTTTTTAATAAACTTTTCCGCCTTCTCTCAATGGGGAGTCGGGTCGCGCTTCGCACCTCGTGTACAAATTCGATAAACAAATTGCAATGTGCAACAATTTTCAGATAAAGATCCTTAATTTGTTTGAATTCCCACATGTACTAGCTGCTTAGACATCAAAAGCGAAACTGCAAACAAAACGCTTCTCAGGGATAGAAAGAGGTGGCGAATTGAGCAAATTGACGAATTAGACAATGGCGAATTAGACGAACAGAAATGTACACAAAAGATAGGGATTCTGCCGGGACCGACGAAAAAGTAACGAATTAAGTGAATTGACGAATTAAACGATGACGAATTAGACGAGTTCTACTGCATAAACTTTAAACAAGTTTAGGTCGCTAAAGAAGAACGGGTTGCGTTGGTGCCAAACACGTAATCGTTACTTAGTGTTAATTTCAAACGATTGGACATATCTTGCACTTTAATACAAGCCAATGTTTTCCGACCGCAAACACAGAACTCCGCAACTTCTTACCGGTAGAATCAATTGCGTTTCATTTGTGACTTGTTAATTTTCTTGTCACAGCATCAATTATACACGCATTTAGCTATCCTTCCAGCAATATTTTCAATAAACATTTGTGAAAATTTAACAAGCAAGGTTTATCATATTCGGAGAAGAAATTTTATTTCAGCTTTTGCTTTCCGACTCTTTGGTGAGTTTGTGAACACCTGTGTTTTCTAACTGTTGGGATTATCGCGGTTTGCGCAAAGGATCAGCTCCAGAATCAAAGCGATCAGTTTCGGGAATAATTGTCTCAACAATACAGGTTTTCCCACGCTTTACAACCAACGTTGCCACGAATCCGAGGTTTATGTAAACGAATCAGAGTAGATAACGTCCTTGTACAAGCTGTTGCTATGCCGCCACAGCTCTGTCGCTATGATTTTGTACGCTAAGCAACATGAATAAATTGCTGCGCGCTCATGTGAATGTAGTGTAATGCTATTCAAAAGCAAGATGAACTCCACACATAGGTGATCTAAAACTTTGGTGATCAGTTCAAAAAGTAAAGTTGAAAGGAAGGTGAAGCAAAAATTTTGCAATTACAAAATCTTCACAAAACTTTCCATCATGCGAGAATGACATTAAAAAATTCTAGACTTATTTTTGATCAATGCAAGTTTGGTTCCAACCACATTTGACGCAAAATTGTAACTTATCGTAAGTTTTTTTCCTTCTACAATTTTTAACAAACAAATTCTCTCATAATTTACGTAAAAGTGTACATTTTTGCACCAGAAAAAAACAAGACTTTGGTTCAAATTTGATGATAGAAGAAAAAAACATGAAATGTGTTAAAACATACATGTACATTGTACATAGTCTCCCAGTCTGTGGTGTAAAGTGCGAGATCGGTTACAGCTGGCACTGGTGACGGTGTAAGTTGTACTTACAAGGTAGTAAAGATGCAAACAAAATTTACAGCGAATCTCTCGTAGTGTACAACTGTCCTTTTCATGGTTTGGTATACGAAAATCGCAAGACCAGATCAAAATAAAACATAGAAATGAGCAACAATTAAAGTGCTTTAAGCAGACAAGACCACAAACAGTACAAACGAAATAAGTCTTTGGAATAAGTTGTCTCCTTGGAGCAGTACATTAAACATCACCAAGATCAAAGCTTTTCTTTGTTTAGTTCCGCAAAAAGATGACGTCGGTGGAGTTGTTGTCGTTATATTTTCCAACAAACACTCGAAACCAGACCACTGTTCTGCTAAAAAGTTGTCAAGTTTCAATAATTTTATTCAAAATTTAAAATCGCAGACAGCCGTTTGATAAAAGTTGTTTTTATGAACAGAAAAGCATTGCTTTTTTTGTGGTAAAACATCATATAAAATTCCTGCGATCGTCTCCAGTATGCCAAAACAGGTTGTTTCCTTTAAACAAATTCAGCAAAATAGGGTAAACAATGTCGTAAACAATTTGGAATGAGAAACAGCCCATTAACATGCCTTTTGCAGGCATTGGCCTTGAAAGGGAAAAGGGAGGCCTTAGCTCTCACCTGGATTTTGAAATTTGACATTTCTCATGAAATATTTAGGAAATAAAGGTTTCTTTCTTAGTTTCGAGTGGCTAAATTGAAATTTCACACTTTTGGTCCCCACTGGAAAAAATCCTTCCGACGCCCATGTGCGCAGGAAAGATGTTCTTATAACTTAATAAAAATCTTAGTTGATGGAAAAAGGTATGAGAAATTACCAAAGCAGTTTTTAAACTGCCAAGCGCAACCATTGGTTAACTTTGCAAAGAGCGTTTTTAATTTCCGCAGCTGCAGGGAAATACTGAATATTAACAACACAATGTTTTGTTAAATAATCTGTACACTTATTTATAGCAGAAAGACTTTGTTTTTTTTGCTTACAAATACCTGTGGAACTTTGGTTGCACTTGCAGTCTATTTTGCTGGTGTTAACAAGTTGGTATGTGCAACCAACTATCGAACAGTTGTTGAATCGATTCACAAAACAAGCATCGGGGTTCTGTGAGTTACCTTCAGCAACAACTGAAAACAACATTATACATCGAGCTGCAAACCGCAATGATATAAGCGAATACTGATTACACAGACGAAACGCAGTGAGTTACAGCAAGCATGTTCAGATCAGGTACGTTTGACTATAACTGTAATGGTGCAGATTCTAAATGTAACTGCCATGCAATAAAATATAAAACAGGCTAATGAGCCAGGTTTAACCCAGTCGTGACAAAGTAGAGCACAAATGGCATATTTCAATGCTATGCCCAGCTTTAAATTCTGGATTTATTAGAATACTGGATATAAACAGGATACTGGATATAAACAAAACTTGTGGAAGCTTTAAATAATACCATAATTACAACGAAGATCGAAACATAAATTTTTTTTCAAGGCGAAGACTGGCATCAGCAAGCCTCACACCAAAGCTGAGAACAACAGAAACTTTTCTGAAGGACGCGATTGTTGCAACTCCCCTAGTTTAGCTTGGGAATCTTTAAAGTGAATGCGTTACAGGCTGATGTTAGTTACTATATGAGTGTGGTATATTTGTCTGAAGATCCAGAAAACCAGAAAAAGGAAAAACAACTTTGCGCAGACTACAAAATTGTCTTTGTTGCGAAGAAACGCCTGCGATATTTTTACATGCACCTACCGAAATATTGCTAGCCATCAAAATTTTGTTTAGATGAAGCTGATAATTGAGAGAAAAGTGTCAGATAAGTCAACAGATAAATAACGTGTATAAACAAATTGTGAACTTATCGTGCAATCAATTCAATCGATTTTCATCTTCAAAGCGATTTTTTCCTCGAACATTGTTTGTCTGACCTAGACAAGAGTACCGCTGTGTGGATGAAGCTAGTATAAACCACAAACCACCAAAAAGTCAGTGAAGAAGCTTTTTATAAATCTTTATGCAGCAAGTACCGAAGTCAACATTATATCTGAGTAGTTCTCTTCAGTGCATTATGATATGTGAGTAATTATTTTGGTGGAGGGTTATTGAAACCACAGACTTTCAACATTAGTTTAAGAGTAAAGATCGCATTAAAACCCACAACTTGAACCTGCCCAACACCAGCCCATATTTTTGACAAATATATCTAAAGGATTTTCATTGATGCTTTTGCGCAATATCAATATTTTGCGTACTTTTTGCCATTAAAAATCCTTCGTCGCAGAATAAGTTTCAAAACATCAGAATGCCCAAGTAGTGAAGAGAAGCTTAAACTGTAACGCAATCACCTGTTTCATCTTCAAACTGAAGAACGTGGCCAATCACAAGACCAGTTATAAGGGCACCAAGTAAAAGTCCGAACAAAAAGAGCAGAAGGTTCCATCGCATGCAGCAACATCCATGACAACGACAGCAAACGCCACCTAGAATCATTCTTGTGTTGGAAGTAATGCCCCCAAAAGGCGGTGAAATGTTGCCTTTTCCTAAGTTAGCATTATTGTGGTTTCCATGATGCTGCCTTCCATTGATTGCTGCCAGGGGGCCGTCGTTAACCGGAGTTACAATTGCGGTCTACGAGCAATGAAAAAATGTTTATGTTTCAAATGCTAACCTTCCTGCTTAATAAGCAAATCTGCTGAGGTTTGTGCAGCTTGCCAAATTTAATGTTGGTTTGAAAGCTATTTGAAGCAAGCGTTGAAGGACATCAAAACAAAGAAGTGCTCAAACTTTTTGTTCCAATCAACGTTTAGATGCTATACGCACATAACTTTACTACACACCTTTCGAACACATTGAAGAAATAATTAAAATTGAACGAAACGAAAAACAGTTGTAATTCGACCACTTTTGAAGAAAGGGGCGAAGAAGAGTGCTTTTTGAGTACTTTATTGAAAACTGTTTTTTCTTTAATGTATGTATAACGCTAAAAATACAATCATTTTTTGTTATATGAGACAGCTGCGCCATTTGACAGCAGAGCATGCTGAGCTTATACTAAGTTTATTTCAATATTTATGTGCTAATGAGATTAACACTCTATTGCTGAAATACTTTCAGCATTAGTGACTTTAATAACGCCAGTAACACTCTTAGTTTGCGATTGCATTTATGTTTACTGACCTGCTTTTCCGAAAAGCTGTTGCGATATTTTTCTCGCTTCAAAAATGAAGAATGCGAACCGCTTCTGTCTGAGTCTCTGTAATCGTTCTTCTGCTCGAGACGTATTTCTTGCAAGGATTTGGGCGGCGGTTTATAAAACTCGTACGTCAGACGACGGTTTGTCGAACTTGTCGGCATGACGACTACGGTTAGGAAGGCTTCGTGCAAGAGATATTTGTTCTAATGCCTCTAAACGCAAACATGTACGGATTAGAGGAAAAAGCAGGTTGCGTTCGTTTACAGCACATGTTATAGTAATCACGATGACAGGCCCTTTACAGATGCTTTATTGTGCGCACCTGGTGTTGCTCTTTTTGCTATTTTTAAATCTTCCACTGATTTTTGTGCTACCTTTCGAAACGCAAACTGTATAAATATTGGCCAAAGTATTACGTCTTCTTGAAAACTAATTGTAATATATGAAATATTCTTGCCCCTCTTTCTGTTTACTTTTTGAAGCTTGTTTTATGAAGAAAAACAATGTAAGCGTTTCTGTTAGTGGTCATGCAAGCTCATCCTAAAAGCTATTAGCTCTGTAAACGACTTCGAAAATTTCCAGCAGTTGAAAATCCCAACTTCCGTATAAGCACGCTTTCTATCGTTATGGTCGCTGATAAAGTGTCCGATAAATCCCGAGTTTCGAGCTTTTGTGTATGTTGCTCAAACCTAGTCGCCATGCGATCGCGTTGTGAGAAAAAGCTTTTGACTGACTCATGACTACCCATTCTTTCTTTGAATGCCAGTAAAAACACATTCCATGTCTATGACCTTTTTGCCAGCATAAACCTTGTTGGCGATTTGTACTTTGGCATCAAGCGGCGCCTAAAGTAACCCAAGCAACTTATCGCAAAGCTTGATCGCATGCTCGATGGCGCCTTGATTCAAATGACAGAAATACATAACTAACATTAATTGTAACTGGGCCGCTTATTGACCATAACTTTGTTTTCACAATACTTGGTTGCGGTCTTTTACATAAAGCTGAACACGACAAAAAGAAATTGTAGCGAAACGCGTGTGTTTATCTGACTTATGATAAATTTCCCCAAAGCTTTCAAAAGACGTCTGCATCTTCATGAACCTCACACTTACGGTGCGAAGTGAATCCCGCCAGTGTTGTTGTCAAAGGAAATAAGGTGGAAGACGTTTCTTTGAAACGACGTTAGGGGAAACATCTTTCCTCACTGACACAAAGATTTTGACTGTTTTCTCGTTTCTTAGTGAATTTCTTCACACAAAATTCACAACTGATTTGATTGTAGCATGACAGGCTTTTTTCCTGTAGTTTTTACCCTACCTCGATGTTAGGTTCTGAACCGCTGAATAATGCCATGCACCGACGTCTAAACACTATGGTAGTCTATAGTTCAGGCATAGGTGGCGGAACCGGGGGGGCCGCATGGGTCTAGACCCCCTCACTTTCATTTCTGGAGGGGCCTGGCCCTCCACTTTTCACTTTCGAATTTTGCTTAAAGAAGTTTTAGCAACAATTAGCATTGGGACATTGTTAAAGTAAATCATTTAATGAAAAAAATGTGGCAGAATTTTGGCAGTATTTTGTCAATATTATTTGTAGTTTGGCAGGGATTCGTAATTGTTTGGCAGAATACACCGAGCACAAGTCACCCTACTATGGCTTGCTTAACGCACTGGTGTTGTTGAACGATGTTGCCAGATGGTGTAATACAACAAAATATTTTACAAAAATGGTGTAATTTTACATGCTTGTGTGCATGGGCGTCGGAAGGATTTTTGCAGGGGGGCACTAGTGGATTTTTCCAAAAGTAGTGGTGAAATTTGGTTTTTATCATTCGAAACTAAGAAAACACCTTTTTTGCTGAAATTTTCAAACTCTTGCCCCTCTTCCGACAACCATGCTTGTGTGTAAGAAAACGTTCGTGCCACACCATTGAAAAATTGGTGTAATTTCAAGCGTTTAACATCATTCTAAATGGTGAAATTTTGCTGAATCTTATACGCAAAATGAAATATTTGACAGATCAATTTCAATTGTGTTTTAGTTTTTGCATTGGCAACGCTAAATATCTATATTTTATTTCTGCATTGGCAGCAGTGGCGTAGCCAGCCCCAAATTTTTTTGGGGCCAAAATGTTTGATTTTAGGTAAGTAAGAGTATTTGTTTGGGAATGGGATGCCGCCTTTCAAACTACAAAATGACTATATTTGCTAAAAATTTGGCGTGGGGGCTTGGCATCCTGGGCCCACCTGGCTACGCCTGTGATTGGCAACACAACTGGGATCCTTACAAACAACTTGCTAGTTGCTATATATGCTTTGCCTTATCTTTGCATTCCGGTATCTAATGCAGTTGTAGAATCAGTATTCAGTCATGTTACCTCTGTGTTCAAGACAGGCCCATAACCAGGGAGGAGAAATCCCCAGCAAAAATTTTTGCCCCCTTGGAAAAGTGTGTTGGACATAGTTTAAAACTACTGAACATAGTTTAAAAAATTTGGGACACTATCAAAAACTCTTCGCCCCCCTGGTGTCCCAAGCTAGTTGCGGGCCTGGTTCAAGATATGAAAAAGTTGTGATTTTGAATGTGTTTAAGACAGGTATCAATGCTGTGTCGTTTTTGCCTGTTTTAAGCTGTGTTTTTAGTGTTTTTAACAGCCCACTGGCGACTCCGACACACGGGCTCCTTGGGCTTAGCGGGAGTCTTCGATTACGATTTACATCGGAGAACGCGAGCTTTATTGCTTTGTATAATTGTGCCACCACTCACGGCCACACTTCACTAAGTTGTTAACTCGGGCTATTTTCTTTGGGCCTTGTCACTGTTCATATATTTTTGTTCCATGTCATGCCTTTCACGTTCATGTTGTAGGTGACCTGAATAAAACAATATCGATCTTAGCAGGCACTAGCGTACGGGGGGGCAGGCACTGCGTAATGCCCCCCCTCAGACCCTGAAAATAAAAAAATGTATGAACAGTCTTCGGCAGTGGCGTAACTAAGGGGGGCAAGGGCCTAGATTTAAAATAAACTGACTTTGTTTTCTGGTAACTGATATACGCACTACGCAAATTTTTTTATGACTAGTGTACGTTTCCTCTGCTTGATTTTCATTTTATGATTTTATTCTTTCACTAATAAAATTACTTCACACGTGGCTGTCAAGTAACTTAACACAGGTAACAATGAACACCAGAAAAAAGCTTCGGCTGTCGTGAGATTTGAGCCCACAAACTTCAATAAGCGTCTTCGATAAGCGATACATGTCTAAAACTTACAACATCCAAGCACGCATATAGGTTTATTTCATGAGCCTCAGACAACAAAAGTTCAGTTTTCTGTCTCACGGAATAATAAGTCTCGTAAAAGCAAGATACTAAAACTTGCTTCCAGAATGCACAAAAATGCGTATTTTTAGGTGTAATTTTACAAAATTTTCCCGGGGGCATGCCCCCGAACCCCCTAGAATGGTCGTGCCTTCGGAACTTCACCTAAAGTTGATTTGTGATGTCACACGATTGTGACGAAACTTTGCCCCTCCCCACGGAAATTTTCTGCGTGCGCCACTGGTAGTAGGCGTTCTTTCGACTTCGTTCGCTCGCGCTTTACTCGGGCTCATCCATTAGAGCCCGAGCTGACCTATGCAATTAAGTATTTTTTAAAACATAATTCATATGGGACTGAATGTTTTTTGAAGCAACGGATTTGTATAGAACATTGGATTTGAAGTCCAATCCAAGGGACAGTTCCCATTTGGCGAATAATTTCAAACAAACGATAAATTGCCCAGCAACTCGGGTTAATATGAATCAGCCTAGTACGCAGAGGCATTACTGGCGTTATCATTGCTCTGTGACGTACATTACTCAACAATGGAGAAGTTATTATGAGAACTTCTCATTTATTGTTACGTAACTAACGTCACAGAGCAACAGTAATGCCAGCCAGAATGAAAGTAACTGGAAATTTCAGTGACGCAAGCGTCGAACAGTTTTATTCAATCAGAATAAGCGGTATGATGAGCCCGAGTGACGCTATTCACCAGGGTTGCCCCTGTAACAGTTTATTTGAATTTCAGGTGGTTCATCGATACGTTTTCCTTGTGGTGTAATTTGTCTAATCTCTAAAACAATGTAATTTAGACCTTCATATGGTGTATAGGTGATGACGCCTTTTTTCAATGCTTGTGACATCACAGTGGCCAATTCAAACCATAAAAATATTCTATAGTTTTTATAACGTGCACTTGTGCCCCCCACTTTGAAAAAGGTTCCGCCACCCAGGAGTTCAGGGGCTTCAAACCTCTACTGCACAGCTGAAACAAATTTTCTAACAAAATTCTTGCTTTGTCAACACACCGGGCGTTATAAAAATCTATCGCCATATAAAAGCAATAGTTTGCGCTGATTGCGCCGGCGAATTCAGTCTACAATAGCATAAATGAACCAAGGTGGATATCTTTTTAAGTTGGGCGCTTCATTAACAACAGTAAAAGAACGATATTTAAAAGTTCAAAACATGTGCAGACCAGCAGCGCGCTTCCTTGCAAAACCTCAGTAAACCTGAAACTGAACTTAAAAAAAACGCGTGTAACTGCGTATGCCACTGTGCACATCGATACAGAAATATTCTTTATTTTATATTTCTCTTGAAAACTCAATGGACCACGTCCATCAACTTCGCTATAAAACCACATGCATGAGCATTGCTGGACAAGTGTAGACCCTGTAGATATTGGTAACAGAGAAGCAAATAAACAAACACGCAGTGTGGTAACACCTCTTGATCATACTAACAATGACTTCGCTTTAACATGAATGAGACAGAAGAAAATTTCACATGCAGACCAAACTACAGCTGCATACTATTTCGCCTTGCGACGAGATTGCGATTAAATATCCTCTGAGAATATATACAGCACAGGGTACGCATTCCGCATGTGGGGAATCACGGCGGTGCGTATTGTATTTGGTTTTACTGATTCTATAAAAATTGCAGATAGTCTAAAACGGGATAAGTGATCCCTGGAAAAAGAAAACGCTTTAGTGGTAAATTTGAACGTTAGTTTTTAAAATTTTGCTATAGAACACTGCCTATGGAAAGAGATCCTTTCTCAGCAAAGAATCAGACACTTTAAGCTTCTGAGGAATCTGCCTGCTTGTTTCTGCTTTCATACTTTCGCGATGATTAGAACTTGCCTGTATCTGTATCTGTTTTTACATAGTTGTAAGCCACAAAATTGGCGCAAGTAAATCGATCACAGTTTATTTCACACGGAAGCTATAGTTTTGCGTATAAACACGCATATTCAGTCCTGTAAAACGTAATGGCAAACCTTATTGGCGAAATGTTGATACTTGAAAATAAGTATAGAGAAAGAACGTAAATTTAGATAAAGTTAAAACATGTCACTGATTTTATAGACCAGGTACATAAACATGACAAAAAGAAGCGCTTCTGCTGAACTAAAAAAAATTTTGCTGTTGGCCAACATCTGGCTGTATTCAGCTACTTTCTTTCTTCAGGGCAAAGCAACGTGTAATGAAAGCAAATAAGTGACTTGGTAGCGATCACACACAGAGGTACTCAATCAAAGGCAACAAAACAACACGAAATGTTGAGCTAGGAAGTAGGTCTGTCGTGTTTTACAAGGAAATAGGTCTGTCGTGTTTTCATTTATAGAGAACCACTGAGGTTCATGTAGAATGATTCAAGAAAACGTCGTTTCCAGGAGTCAGCTTCGCATTTTTAAATTTCAGATTCAGTCCAATCCGTTGTATGTTCGTACCAAACACATGCTGTGTCAGTGCGCTTTCGTCAAAACAATTTGTTCCCGTACGTCTAACTGGTCCTCCTTACGCCGGTGTCAAGCGAAATTTCTGATTTTCTATGCCATGTGCGAATGCACAGAGTAATATCTTCCATTTCAAATACGCTGAGAAAACTGATGATTAGGGCTTAGGGTTCAGTGTTTAGGTAAGTGTGTCGGGTTAAGATTTGGGTTAGGGTTAGAAAAAGAAAAATAATTGAAGTTCAAGGTGAAGGTCAATATTTTTCAGGGTTATAGTTATTCCCGTACTGTAGCTTGTTGTGGGTACCTGACATCTAACCATAGGTTTTAATTTACACAACACACATCAAAAAGGTAACCGCCAAACTTTATTCTTTTCCTTTGAGAAGCAAAATAACTGACAAAATATAATAGATCCGAAATTTCGCAGAGGTCAGAAATTTCGCTTGACATCGGACTGCAAAACTGCGCTTATAGTATCTCCTGTGCGGCAAAGGTTACAACCTTTTCAGGGAATAGATAAATTGCACCTAAATGTTGCTTTAGATGTACGGAATCTTTATGAGACAAAAGGATTTTGCCAATTTTTCTCGTTGGCTTCATCGCTTGTGAGAGGATAAGCATCGTTTTAACTTCCCTGTAAGACCTCCATAATACGGAACAACAGTGACTGCTTTGGTTAAACTGAAATTTGTCATTACGTTTGATGTATGGGCACAGAATCCAATCAAGATATCCCTTAAGTTTCAAAGCAGAGTTTATGCGAGTTTCTTCTAAAGTGCTTGTTCTTCACTTCAGCGGTCTGTTACACCTGCGCCTCGATTTTGCAGTTTACTGACGACAGAACACTTGTGCTGGGTGTTCTGAACGAAAGTTTAGATACCGCGGTCACTATGAATGGGCTCTCAGTAAACTGAAATGCTGAGAAAGCTGAATGTCAATGTGTGCCGGTGTTTGCGAAAACAACTAAACCATTAGATTCTGTCTCCTGGACAAAGTTATTGCGGGTTCAATATTATTTATGTGCAGAAAGTACTGCTCAACAACCAACTGTTTTATTGTGATAAAGTATCGTTAATATACCTTCTTAAAATTGTAGGTGGAACAGGAAAGTACTCGAGCGCCCTCTGTTCTAAATCTTTCATAACTATAATTCAGCTACAGTCACAGATACTGGAGAGCCCACTGTATTTTGCTGAAAGCTTGTTAAGAGTAGTGACCTTCAATGTAAAATGGGTTGTCTTCAGACAAATGTCAAGACATCTTCAGATGTCATTGACAGTCCAGCAAGTGTAATTATGCAGGCCTTCCAAGAGTATTAACAGGTGCAGAAGAAATCTTCCCTCCTCAACCATGGGTTTGCAATATTTGTTGCTTGTGTTTTAAAATGATTAATTCAATGAAAGCTGTGGGCTTGCTGCAAGTTTTCAAGGAATCACCCGATTGCACTCTGTTTTCACGACGTTTCGATGATTCAGACTTGTACATATCTGTGTTCAAGTAATCAGTCTCCACAAACGTAACAGAGTCAAATCAAATCAGCAAAATTTTCGTTTGTAAATTTGCTGATTCATTTCACTGCGTCACCGATATGGAGCCTAATTACATGATTGATTGAAGTTGCAAAAGTTATTTTCTCTAAATGAAATCAAACCTTTCAAGTAACTTCAACGTTTTAAGGGTAAGTCATATTTTCATTTGAAAACTTTTGAATTTAATTGGACATCTTCTTTCTTAAAAATGCAGTTAGGTTATGTTTTGTAAACGATATTTTTATAATATTTAGCGGAGAGCTGTCTAACGCTCTAACTGTTGTGATTGCGTTGCCATCAGCTGTTCAGGGACGTATCTTTGGACATACAAAGCACGGAAATTAGAATATATCCTAAACAGCAACAAATACTTCAAACAACACCGGGTTTTGTTTTCTGAAACGTTCGTCCCTATGAGGAAGACCTGTAACAAGAAAACGATTGCCTGAAGCATCATAGTTTTTTGAATGATAATGCGGTCATGATGCACAAAAGGTAACAAATGCTTTGCATCGTTTTTATGTGACTGAATTCCTGCTTGCTAATGCAGCGTCGTCCGCCAATATTTGAGCTTGTATATACATCAAGAACAGACACAGTTTCAGGAACAATTTTTCAAGCATCACCCAAAGCAAACTGTATAGCGTCAGTGAAAATTCAGAACAGAGCAAATCTTGTCACGATGCAATACAACTTGCCAAAGAGACTCCGTTGCTATCTTATTGCATTGGTACAATCCATCGTGTTTTTCTTCAATACATTTGTGCGATCGAAATTCACAGAAAAAACACCCGTCCCTGTGTGTGTTAAAGAAAGCTCAGGAAGGAGTCGGAAAAGATGTAGAATCAAAGTTGTTTCATGTCTTGGTTGCTTGTAATAGCAAGGATGTTGTTTACAACGCCAGTAAATGATGCAACAGCAAGCAATTAAACTTATAAGTAAATAAATTTGAGAGTAGTTAACGCTGTGGGAGAAACGTTGTTTTGCTGAATATAGAAGCAAACCATCAATAGGATGATTTATAACTTGGACCACTTTTAACAAAGTTTTATTGTCAATAACTCAACAATTAATTTTAAAGGAAATGGATGCGAAAGGATCATGGTTTAGTTTTTGAACTTCATGTGGAATGAGTATGTAGCATTCCATACGAGTAAAATTCTACTATCACGTCACATATTGCTGTAATACATTATTTCCGAACCACCAACAAAAGTTATGGATACCAGTTTCCGAGATATAAGCTCAACAGTTCAAAAAAATCGTACAGCACATCGATTTTCAGAGACCAGTAATTTTTTGACAGAGAAACTATTGCTAGAAGATTTGGAAACATGCGCAGGCACTGAAAACATTAGCTCTGCAGCCTTCACACGCATGTCTCCAAAACGCTTGTTTACTTCTGTTGTTTTTATACAATACAGTACTACCTTTATGAGTTTTCCTTATTTACAGATTTTGTGGAGAATGTTCGTTTAAGATCTCATGCTTCTTTGTGGCTGGCTTTAAATGCTCTAAATTGATTGTTTTGACATCGATATAATTGTACGAAAATCGAGTTTTTTTGTGATAAAGCTGTCAAGGTTTTTATGGCCTTCAAGTAAGCTTTAATAAGTTGCCTTTTCAATTCGTTGTTAATATCCACGGGAAGGAAGGATTTGAATGAGGCACTGGTTGAGCATCATAAAGGTAATTTTTGAATAAGAAATTATAAGAAACGTTATGAGATACAGAACGCCTTTTGGGATATATTATTTCACCAAAAAACGAGTATAGCACATTTCATGCGCGAAGTTATTGGAAACAAAATTTAAATTTTTGAATTTTTTAAAATTCAGAACTTTGAAATTGAAAGTTTTAGAAAACTGTTGTTTACAGAAAAGCAATAAGCTGAACCCCATTCTATTGTGTTTTGATTAAACCCACGACAATGAATGTCACACCTAGAAGTTTGGCTGGTTTTTCTAGAAAACAAAACTAGGCTTGACGTTCATTACGAGCTTTCAGTGTTAAGCAATTGCTTCATTTTTACAATATGTATAGCTTTAGCACCACGAATGAACTTCTGCACCCTACATCAGGTGGCAAAAACGGCAGTAAAAATAAATAAAACGATTACAATCGCACGACCATGATCTTGCCAAGTATACAGACAACAAAACTCGCAACTGAGACTGATGCTCAAGTAATGAAGTTTCTTCAAAAGGCAGCAGAAAAAGAGTTCTTTCATTCCGAGCACTTTCCGCAATTAAGTGAAGCCCAGATCAAGGCGTTGTTCCAGTGGTGTTTGTAGAATTGTATAATGTGCACACATAACCATCCGCAAAAACCGGGGCTGAAACAAGATGCAGTGTAATGCATTAATAAATCTATAAAGAAACTGTCTTAAATGAAGGACTTTGTTCACTCAAGGTGTAGTTTCAAATCATTTAAAGAAAGTAGTTTCTTTAGAAACATCTGCAACAGTTTATTGGTGAAAAAAGGCGAGAATATGGACTATCTTTTTTTTTATCAGCAATTAAACCAATCTGCTGATTTCCTGTTTTCTGTGGAAGATGTTGAATTAAATTTTTTTTGATATTTTTTATTTGCGACTGCTTAAGATATAATCTTTCTACAGAGAACTAAGCAAATCCATATAAATAATGCATATTGTTATTTTCTTGTCAAACACAAATGATGCAAGAAGGGCATTCTAGGCAGAATGCATCAATACTACGCTCCATGTAATTTTTTAGGTCCCTGGCAAACTTTGTTATTCTACGTTAAAGGTTACCTAATGCAACATTTAAAAATTGAGGCAAATTCCAAAGCAAGCAAACCATACTGCGAAATCCCCATATCCGGAAGGCACATACGTTCTAAGATCTTGTTTCAGCTGTCTTTCTTGGATACTGCTCTTACGTGGCAACCTTTTGAAACGTACTCTATACTCATGTTAATCAATTAACGCTGCGCCAGAAGCAGTGAAATAAACGTTGTTTTGCGTCCCTTTTGACACTTTACGGACAATTTGTTGATTTTCTTAACAATAGTAGGACTTATGCTGCAAGCTATGCTGGTTTCAAATCCCCTGTTAGAAGAATATAGGTTAATACTTTGGCTGCGCGTGCAAAGTTTTTCAAAGCTGAGTGTTTTATTCTTATTAGGTGATCAAGTTTCGAAAGATGGCATTGGTTGGTGTTTTTATTGCGTGAAAGCCATACATAGACATACCTACAATTAATTATTTCACAAATGATTATTAGGATCAGGTGATTTTACTGTAAAGATTTCTGTATTAAACAAAGATATGTCGTAATATTCAAACTGTTTGGCGCTACTGACAATGATTTGAACCTTTCTCGTTGCTATTTACCGAATCCATAAACAAAGGTCACATCAATTTAATATACCTGTTGACACTGGTTCACCGACTAACGCTGTACATGTACAGTCGATTGTGTTATTGACGACACCCGTGCAATTAGAGTCTCCTGATGCACAAGGAACCTGGATACAATTCAAGCCTTGTATTGCTTCTTCAACAGCAGCTGAAAAACAAACGGCATATATTCTAAGCAAAGGGCAAACTTTCTTACTTGTGGGTTAACAGTTAGTATATAGAGACACTGATTTTGACGTCATTGACGTAGACCGTTAGTTGCTACTGAGACCGACAACATACACATATTTTTCATGTGTTTTGGATCCAAAATCGTTGGCAAAAGTCAATGGAGTTTACTATTGGAAAGTCCGAAAATAAGCCAATATAGTTCAATGGATTCGATAAATGCTGTGCAGCATCAATGGATCCCCATGATATATGCCAGCACGGATGTTAATGCTATCTATAAGACAGCTTTGGATAAAATTATTAGCACTGGTGCGTAAGTCTAGGCAAAAAGCCCGCTGAAAGCTACGCTAGAAAAGCCCAATCCGCAAGGTCTTCTCCATTTAAACAAATTGCAGCACATTAAAAGAGCGATGACAGAACTTGACTAAATGAAACCCACCTTACCGTCAAGAGAATGGTGAAAGTTTTTAAGGAAGCGCGGTAACTTTTGGCCATTCATTACACACTTTTACAAAAGATAGAAGCCAGTTTTCACGTAGTTTTATATACCTTGCTGCTTTGCATCAAGAACAAAGCCAATAACTAGTCCAGTGATCAAGGAACCAAGAAATAGTCCAAGAAGAAACAATAAGAAGCTCCATCTCATGCAACACCATCCGTGACAACGACAGCAGTACCCGCCAAGAAAAATTTTTGAATAAGCCTTCGCGGCCAACGAGGATGACGAAGGACTCTTTCCAGCTGCCTTTTTCGTTTTTTTGTATTTTTTCAAGTCATCACCTTCCGCGCCGCTGATCGTTGCTAACGGGCTGCTGTCGCCCACCGGCACCACGACTGCGGTCTAGAAAGGTTGAAACAGAGAATGTCAGTGACGACAAAATGTGTGGTGGTCATTTGTTTAAAGCACGTGTTTCATTACGGAAACAAACCGCAGGTTATGTGTCGAAGTTATTTCAATAATATTTTTCCTAAATTAAATTTATGCTTTGTTTTAGTCTTCAGCGACTTTTAAAGAGAAGCGATGAACAGTTGTTTGAGGCCTTTACAAAAATCCTGATAGGCTGCTTGTATAGCGACCAAGGCTAATATCACGCGTCATGTGTGGCATTGCATGGAGTGTGCAGCGCAGTTATATTAAGAAATGTAAAGCAGGTGCTGTTTCAAAAAAACACCTGCTGCAATTTACTTCATCGTTGCTCGCATCCATCGCTATTTATACGCACTCTTCTTCCAGGACCACTGTCGAGGTGTCTTTCTCGCTGCAAAAACGAAGAACGCGAAACGCTTCCGTTCGAATCTCTTGGATTTTCCCATTCCTCTCTTCGCATGTAATCTAGGCTTTTTGGTGGCGGCCTGTACGTCTCCTGAGTCAAGCGATGATTAGTCGAACTTGTCGGCATGGTTACTTTAAGTCAGCTTGGAATATATTTTTTGTAATGTAAAGTTTCTGTAACAGATGAAGGATTTATTTGAAATCGCTCGCTGACATTAATTTCCAGTAATCAGTTCAGACATAAAAACTGACAAAACATTTTCTGAGCCGTTACACCATTACTGCCCTTTTTATTTGCGGAAACAAGTTTAGTTGGCTCTCACCTGAGAAAGAGCAACACTTACGTATCAAAGCAAACAATTTTTGCGGGTTGCCTCAGTCACATGGCGGATCCTAACGCTCTGGGCTCACGTGCGGTTAAGAGTTCAATAAAAGACCGCAGACATCTGAAAGCTGGGATATTCAAATATTTCCTGTTTCGTTAATCCTGACCACAACCTTTGCGATGAATGAGCCACAGGTTTTGTTGGTTTGTGTTTGACGCAAGAGCCCGATCGCCATGCGATTGAAATTTGAAAAAAAATATTTTAAGATTTCTTACTTCACCTCTTTTCGCTGAATAAGAGTGTAACAACACTTTTTACCACTATATTACCCTTTTTCAAAACACGAAGCTAGTCGTTGCACTTGCTATCAGAAAGCTATGCTGGAAATTCGAGTGGCTTATCGCACAATCGCATTGTTCGGGCTAAATACAAAATATCAACAAAGAACTTTAGCTTGCTTATTTCACTTTTTATTGCAATCTAAAGATCTGTTATAAACAGCTTCCAACACAGATATTTTTCCGAGAAGAGAGTGGCACTTTGATCGAAGCAAAAATCTAATAACTTTGAAGAACTAAAACCACACCAAATTTTGTCCCTTAAGTGCTTTTTGACAGTGGAAGGCAATTCAATAGTTCATCATTGACTTCAAAATCAACTTGTGTAGTTACACCTCCAATTAAATTGGATTACGGCTTGCGCATGAAGTACGAACACTTGTTGTTGTAGCTCGTACTTATTTTTATAGTTCCCTTAGCGGGATGCTTTATGTCATGTTAATAAAGATTTACTGTAGAAGCAAACTTGAGTAAACACGTCGTCTGAAACTAGGTATGGTGCTTAGAATTGCCGTTACTACTACACTGTGTCTTCAACTTTAGTCCTAGTATGACTAGAAGGAAGATTAATATGGAATAAACCTATCTGTAGTTTCAAGCTTAAATTTGAATAAGCCAAGCTTTAGTTTCACAAAAGATGCAGTATTTTTCCGAAAGTGTATAGATTTTCGAAAAATATTTTGCTGTCCATTCTCTTCTTTCTTCCTTTTCTCTAACTCATCTTTAGGCCTAATCATCTCACATAAAATTGATATTTTTCTTGGGCAATTCATCAAAGTTACCTGGAAGTTTTCTTTTCAAACAAGGAAGGGGCACCTTGAAATTAAAAAACTTTGTGTTTTTCGTCTTTCTCAAATTTCAACACATAGCTTTTCTTTACTTGCCAAATTAAAACCTGGCACACGTTACCAAATTTTCAACAAAATAAGAAGTTATTTGGGAGCAGTACAACAGTCTTAGCCGTGTTATAAAGTTTCGCGGTCGTTATTGTTCTGTTTATGATATCAACTTTTGAAAGTTTTTCAGTGCAACAACAAAACCCATTTGTATCCAGTGGATAAGCTTTTCTTGTCCGCTTCTGCGACAGATCACATGAGCAGCACATACTCGTGCATAAATGCAGCATTTGGCGAATATGAGAGCCAAAAAGCACTATGCAATGACTAGATCTGCAGATCCTTCATGCGCTTCTTTCAGTTGGCTTGATTTGCAGATTTCCTACCTAAAGAATATAAAAATCCTGCCAGTTGCACTTTTGGAAAAATTGATACATTACTAAAATGCAATTGGATGAAAAAGTAGCATTTATTACGTTGTGCATTTTAACTGTACAATTGGAGTTTTTTGTTTGCTGTAAAATACAGCAGCGAAGCGGGGGAAAAGGAAAGGCAAAGTGGGAATGGGAAACGCTAGCGTTGTTGAATGAAGTGGCTAACCGGTTATCACATCTTTAATTGCAACTTACACATTTTTGCAACATTGCTAACCACTAAAACTGAAATTGCTGACCATGTCCCTGATTGTTCAATGTAGATATTATCACAGTATGAAATCATATATTGTGTTGCTGTTTATAAAAAGAAGCTACAACCAACTTTTCTCCAGTTGTCTCCTCTCTTTACATATTGCCCTTCATCTTTACAAAAAGCAAAGATCACCTAAGCTTGGGTGTCGCTAAAATCAAGATATTCAAGTCAACTTTGAACAATAAATACATATCAAATTTCTAAAATTAGCCATGTTGAACATCAATATTAAAATTTCTGCATGCATTTTCATGTTTTTTATTTCTCGGATACGCATCTACACACTTCATGAAGCGCGTGGATGAGAGACACTGGAGCTACAGCAGATCCAGCTGCCATGGTTTCCTGACCAACTCACTTTCAACTGTAATTGTTGCAAATCTTTGCATTTTTCGAATAACTATTAAAGCTGAATATTTTGGTGAGACGTTTCACCACAGAGACTAAAAACGAACAATATATGTTTTTCATCGCTTCCATAAACGCATAAATTAGACTAACCATGCAAGGATGGTTGATAAATATAGGCTACCTTTTTCGAGTTTTTCTTGGTCTCGCGATTAGCACAAAGGCCATGCTGCGCCAAAAGCGAATGATTTCGTTCGCACGGCTATTCATGCTTTTTCATAACGCGCTCAATTGTAGTGAAAGCGAAACGTGTCACCTTGTTTGACTTGTAACATGCCACTTTATGATAAGTGCCCGACCCATACTACAGCAGCGCTTTGTTTGGGAAACTACTGGCGTCTGATACGTCCATGAGGACAGAAGTCACCATGGCACGAGGTTTCAAAACATTAATTTCGATTGGATAAGAGAACATATCTTGTTCCTTCTATACGACATGCGACAGGATCCGTGATGAAGTGTCGGAGCACGACAATGGCTGTTGACACGGACGTTGTGCGAAGTCTATGACCGGATACTCTTGTATTTTATCCATACGTTTCATTGTTTTCTTTTGTTTATCCTGTGTTTTTAGTTGCCGACAATTCATTTAGACTTTTGTTTCGTTTACTTTTCATTTCAATTGGCAGATTTAAAAAAGACGCTTGCACGTAAGTGATACAAACGCAAGAAAATTTGTTGCTCTAAAAATGCTTGAAAATGTGGTAAGCAAGGCAGGGGAGTGATGCTATTTAAAAGAATTATGATAAAATAGTCGTTTTCTGTGATGTAAAAGAGTTGAATTATGATTGTTAGCTTTGTAGAGAAATATCATGGGATTTGGTTCTTCAGACCGGTCCTCCATGCTTGACGTGCTGCTGCAGTATTTATTGCTGTGCCTTGCAATCACTGGTGGAAGATTCACTTAGCGCAGTGTTTCTTAACCTTTTTTACATATTTTACCCTTTTATCAAATAAGACTACCAGAGTTACCCCTAATGCACTCAATGGTGCTCATTTATCAAAAATACGAAATAAACAAACTTTTACAGTTTAGAAGGATTTATAAAAATTTACATTTGCTGCAATTTGTAGTTCAGTAATTTTACCTCCTTGGAAGATGATTTTTACACCCAAGGGTAAGAACCACTGCCTTAGCCCGTCTCTATATATTTACAATATGTATTTATGATCGTCAAAAAGCCACACGGCGCTTAGTCAAAAACATACAGTTGACAACATCTACTGTGTTACTTTAATCACAAAAGCGGGGACATATTATTTCGCACTTGCTTCAACAACTCGTTTGTGTCTGATCGTACATGTAAGTTTATTTTGCAGATCTACTACTGCAGATTTTTTCTTGAACGATGGTTACCAGGCCCGTAACCAGCTTGGGACACCAGGAAGGGCGAAGAGTTTTCTGAGAGGGGCCCAAATTTTTTGAACTATGTCCAACAGTTTTAAACGATTTCCAACACATTTTTCCAGGGGGGGCGAAAAAAAATTTTACTTGCGCCCCCCCTGGTTACGGGCCTGGTGGTTACACATGTCTTTTCAATCAGTTTGGAAACTATTATCATTGCGATGCGGTTCAAGGCCAGAGAATAGATAAGAGAACGCCTTATTTGCAAAACACGTCTTGATACAAATTTAGAATTTTTCTGTTTTTAGAAAAAAACGCAACGTGAGCGTTGGTATTCTGGTGCCTTTAACATGATTGGTGCTCTTCAAGCAACGGATGGTGTCGCATCAACCGCGCTCATACCTGAATATACTGGTAAATGCTCAAAAAGTGGAAACCTTGCAATGTCTATGGGTGGGATGCCGCTGTAGAAGCGTAAACAATAATAATCTGAATGCATCTTCTGTTCCGGCGCGAGAAAACTGAGATCCTTGAGCAGGGATGTAGTGCTGACACAGAGTTGTGGGAACGCACCCACAAAACAGCCATTTTAAAACAGCTTCAAACTCATTTCAAAGCAAAAAAAGGTGTGGGAACTCCGTTCCCACGCGTTCCCGCCCCACTACACCCTTGCCCTTGAGATACAGAAAGTAGTTGCTTGAAAGAATCGATGACCGCCTGGAGTGCTTTTCTTGCTGTCGCTTAATATTAATTTTGTGTCTCGTTTGTCCGTAAATGGTTTCTGGTCAAGGTGCTGCGTTTTCAACAATGGTACGACAAAAAATTTAATACTAGTGTTCCATTAATTTGATAAAACATCAGTTTGTGTGAAACTAATGTTACGTACATCGTTTCACAGCGCAGTTTAGCGATTGGAAATTTGTAGGTTTCCTAAGCCGTCCTGAACACACTCAAATCTATTGATTCCTCATCGCCGATGCTCTCAATTCAGGGTATGTTTCCAAGGCATACCGAGGTAGGCGTCGAACGTTTTTCAATATTTTGCTTACAACGCCATATACTTTCCTAAAAATCTATTCTATATCCCGTATGCATGGATAATTTATTATGTAGGTCTGCACCTGCAAATAATTGTGTACTGTGCTTATACCTTCTAGAATGTTATACTGATTTCAGTGAATATACACTGAAGCAACTAGTGGGGTAGAACGCGTACATTCGCAAGACATCAGGAATCCACCACACTGAAAGTCATCATCATCACCGACAATATAAAGGTTTTGAACGCTCCTATGAAGTTGTCACAATCAGCAAAAGAAAGGCAGCCGTGTGCAAACGACAACAAAAAAGTGAAATTACATTCTCCTCCCTTTGTTCCGAAACGAAATTTTACAAACTCAAGCTGAAGCAGAACTGGTGTCGCCACAAGGAAGGATCTGTGCACCGACCGCTGCAAGCATGAATCATTGAGTATACCCCAGTTGTGCTGGGAGGTTTTATTCCAATCGATTGCTTCGTGTTGCGGCCTGTCGCTTCCCGTATGAAAACTGCGGTTTTCAATCTGAACTATATTGGAATCTAGTTGCAGATTAAGTTTGATGCGGCGCTGTCAGTCGCTTCCCGTAAAAGATTTTTTGTGATTCTTGTCACCGCCGTACAATGCGTCGAAGCACATCGATCGACGATTATCCATGGCACGTCAGAATGCTCGAACTCCAATTGAGATATCGGTGAGTTTTGTGTTCTTTGTGTTGCTGTCGACCACACTACAAATTGTCTGGTTGATATATTACAATGTCTTAAATAAATACGTTTTTGCTAAGATTGTTATCACCGAAGCGTTTCTTCGCTATTTCACTTCTGAAGTGGTGGTTTTCAAGCAACAGTTTTTATTTCGAGGCAGTCGTATTGCGCGTTTGGCTTTGCTGAAGTGCGCTGACGAAATCCTATGGATCAGCTCGAGTAAAATCACATCCAACTTTTAATATATCTGGGGGGGAAATGTTGGTTTGCTTCTTCTTCCTTTTTTGAAATCCCTGAGTTTGAACTTTAGATTCACAAGCTAGCTAAATGTTTCTAACTACTTAGGTTTGTCTTGACAGAAGGAATCCATGTTTTTCGTCTCTAGGCGTCCAAAAACATAAGCATGTTTATAGAACCCACATATGCAAAAATCTTTCAACTTTTTCTTTCTTGTGTGTTTATGACAACAACAGAAAATACTGAAAAGCTTTTTACCTGCATTAGATTCCTTCGCATTTGGAAAGGTCATAATTCATTCATGTAGTGAACTAAAGAAGTGAACATGTTTGTTAAAAGTAAAAGTTTACAAACTTCGCTAACAATAAGCTTCGCAGGCAAAAAATGTCGTGCCTTAGCCAATTTCGGTGATATGGAACACAAAGTATTCTTACGCAAATTCTTATCATTTCGTTTACTCTACACTCTTAATTGTCGTCACATTAACAAGTTCACCTTTGCTTTTCTTCCCCTAAAAATTAGTCAGTTCTGCTTCAATTGTGCCAATACCACTGGGACAGATGTGCATCTGCACTTCAAACAAAAGCTGATGTAGTCACTTAGTGCAACAAAATCATTTCGATTTTTTTGCTACTAACGATACAGCTCTGGCATTTCATTATATTTCTTTTAATTCGAGATCATTGCGAAACTGTTTTTAACAGTGGGGTTATAAAAAGATAAAAACAAGTTTGCTGCCTTTTGATGAGCTTCTACTAGGGACATGTTTTTAGCTTGCGCACATGCGTGTTGTTGATTCTTCAATATTTAAAATAACGCGACATGGCCCAACCACAATCGCAGCCTTGGTGTTGCCAACCGGTTTCATTCAAATCACTTTAGCATGGTTGGCATGGTGTAGTAGAGGATCATATGAATCCGCAGATGAAATTGCCAGGATCAACGAAAGCACTTTCCAAATTCAGCGTACGTATTTAAAACACTTGGAATGAAAATCCGCTTATAACTTTATGGAAAAAAGCATTGATCGTCCATTTTCATTGTCAACGAATGAAATTTTTCACCAGATTTTTTGACATTTTACGGAGCGCAACTGAACATTTCCGTCACAAAATAGTTGCAATCCGTGAATCCTTTTTAGAAGAGATTACCGTTCCCGCACCAATAAGTCTAATTCCTTTTGAGACCGGCAAGTCACGAATTCCTTGAACTTGTGTGTTGTGTTACCCCACATTAAGGAAGCTATGTCCTTTGAAAGAAAAAAGAACGAACCACGGATTAGCTTGTTCCGGTAACAAAGAGATCGCTTTGACTTAAACCAGGTGTTGGTAGCAACTGTGGCGTCGTCTACTTCAAAGCAAAATAAACATCTTGGAGAAAACTGTTCGCGTGTTATAAATTAACGGAACGGAGACCTAAATTGGTGAAATCGTTTCGTTTTTATTGATTCCACGAGCCTAATGACGTCATATCACTTTGCCCATTTTTCACAAAAAGTGTGCTCTGACAAATGTTAGCGCTACAACAACACCTCGATATTTGACGTGGTGTTAACACAACATTGTTTGATTAACAGGGTTCCCAAATAAACAGAGTCTGCCTGAAGTTTCACTGAAGTTCACAACTTTTGCACTTACCGACGAGAGTCTGGATGCGTTGTTTGAAATAATGAAAGTGTAGGTTCCCAAAAACTATATGCAACTGGTGTAGCGAAGACAGCAGCCACATAGCCTGATCTCAGGATTGTAGAAAAAAATATTTGAAATTCCCAGCTGCTTTTTCCGAACCGCAACGATTTTTCAATAAAGAAAAGATTTCATTCAGTCAGAAGTTTTTATTGATTGGCATTGCCTTGGCACTGATTTGTCAACACAAATTAGCCAGGTCGTCCCAGGAAAAATAAGCTTGGCTTTTTGTTTAAATGCCCGGCCGAGCGCACCACACAGGTAACTCTGGAAGGTACAAAGACAGTAACAAGGCCCATGCATAACAATGATAACCCACTGGATATAAAGCACACTCGATTTTTCAATAAACACATGCAAATCTGTTTACATCTCACCAGACTGCCACGGAAACAACAATTTGCTTTAACAATCCTAAAAATTGCAAAACTACAGTACATATAGATTATGTAAACATTTAAAAGCTCTAGGTTTGCTGCAAGCTTTCGAGGAATCAGCTGACAGAGCTCTGCTTTCTTCGCTTTGCGCTGATTCAGACTTGCACATATCTTTATTTAAGTAGCTAATCTCTAAAAGGGCGAAACAAGTGAATCTACCTGCAAGTTTTTTTTAATGGGAAATCGATTTCACGTAACACTACGCATCCTCAGTGTTGATTGGACAAGATTTCGCAAACCCGAAAGAAATTTAAAAGTTCTGGCCGCTATCCTCGAGACGAAGGCAGAGACTATTTTGCAGAATCATTGGCGTCTACTAAACTCAATATATTAAAAAAGCAACTGAAAACGACACGAAGTGTATTGACAACGACTCGTTATTTCGCATTACTCGGACTTTTTATCAGCAGTTCTACGATACACAATAAAAACGCTTCTCAATCATCAATCAGTTTCTCAAAGAAGTCCAAGGATTTTTCGGTGATTCACCAGAAAAACTCGCCAAGAAAATTTATTAAGGAAGCAGGACTGCGCCATACAATTCAATAGCTTGCTAGAATGCCCGTTCATGACGAATTGAGTTTTGAATTTTATTTACGTTATTGCAGGATTATTGGTCTAGACCAGGTGTCCGCAAATAGCGGGTCGCGAGACCTTCACTCTGGGTCGCGAAATAATTTAAATTTACCCTAAATATAAGTATCGCAGCTGTGTAATTATGCACCAGACAATGCAATCATTTAATTATTATTATTTATTTATTTAACGACAATCTTGCTACAGGCGGTAGCCTGATTTGTGCAATCTTGTCGTGTCACGTCGAGCTATGGTAATGTAACAACGCAAAAAGAATAGAAAAACAAATGGAAACGCAAAAACAAATACACTGCATTGCTAGCAACTCATACGGCACTACAGGAACGCATC
>JGI24021J15306_10000213_pt1 | contig 36606 bp, 18 predicted proteins | sample Ectturendosymbi1_FD_15306 | JGI IMG/M metagenome (IMG submission 15306)
TGTGTGATAACGGTGAGACCCCAGACGACAGCGATTTTGCTAACGCTGGCGAAACTCCCCTTGCAGAAGTACCCTCGCCTGAGATGCCGGGCAATGTCTCCGGTGGCGTGCGAAGATCAACACGTCAAAGAAAGCCCATTGGTAGATACGGTGCTGTGCCGTATATTTAGTAATCTTCAGCTGTTTTTATTTTCGTTCGTTCAACGCACGTTGTTATTTGTACGGGGGGAGAATGTGGTAGTCAATTCCCTGAAGCGTAACAGTTGCGCGCGTTGATTGCTTGCTGTGCATTCCTTGGTTTGCGTCCTTATTTCCTGTTCGTCATTGTCATTCTGACTTGACCGTGGCTCTGTTCACTGCTGTTCTCTTTTGCTGAATAAAGCCTTGTTCAGGTCATTTAGTATAGATTTACTACATACTATTGACGTATAGATTTTCTATAGTATAAATTTCCTAGATACTATTGACATCATACAGTATCTTTGACATATTGGAACTATTGACGCAATCATTGAGGTAATTATTGCTATTTCAAATCACAAATTGTGTGGGTTGATCCAACAACCCACACAATTTGTGATATGATATAGCAATAATTACCTCATAATGATTGCGTCAATAGTTCCACGCTTTCTCTCATTCTGATTGTAAATATTGAAGCAGAAAAGCTACCGAGTCATATAATGCAAAATAATTCTTGCATGAGGTGCAGTAACCTTATCTTAAGTGTTGATATCCGGTATCCATATGTCCGTGGTCCGTTCCATCATACAATGTCTTTGACATATCGACTTTCAGTAGACTGGCCCACATAATCATGGTGCACTGCATTGTTCGATATTACAGCAAAAAGTGGACCATGCTATCATGGGCTAAAATGTTTGTTGGTTGTACAACTCTGAAAATTTGTCAGAAAAACAGGCTGATGCTCTCCTTTCATATAAAATTCTTAACTCAATTTCAGTCTAAACTGACTTGGTCCGCTCTACGATTAGGCGTCTCTTATCATGCTAAATTTGCTTTATACTGAATCCACCGCTACATAGACCATTCTTCAAGAAGGTGTAGGGGCAGGCAAACTTTGAGGGGTGCGAAGTATTTTTGCCCGAATTTCCCCAAACTTGCCCGAAAAGTTTTTGTGCGTTTTTTGCCCACAAATTTTCTCCCACAAAGAACATGAAGATTCGTTTTTGGTTTGATGTCCAAAAAAGGGTCCTAATTGTGTTTTTCTGCAAATCTTGGGCGCCAGTTTTTTAAGTCAAACAAGGTTGGGTGCCATTTTTGCCCGGATTTTTAGGGATTTTACCCAGATTTTCAGAGATTTTGCCCACATTTTCAGGGATTTTGCCCAGATTTTCAACAAATCAACTTTTGGGCGTGCGCTTGCACCCCCTGCATCCCCGCCTCCTACATCGCTGCATTCTTGAGACAAGAAAAACTCCTGCTGGCAACCGTAACAGCAGCATCAAGTATGCCTGGCGCTTTAATACCAAGCAAAGCAAATGGCGTTTCTCTGCATGACCTCACATGCACCAAAATTTTTTTCCACACCCCTTAGTATCTCTTCAAAAGTAAGACAGGACCAGATTTGTGTGTTCACTGGAAGAACCAACGAAATCAAGAGCTTGAGTAAAGAGCGTACATATTTTTCTCGTATGTACAAGACCTACAAACTTGGATCAACAAGATCTTAACTCGCCCCTCAGCCGAACCTGTTTCAAATAGGAATATTAAATATTTTCAGCAAATGGATATTCTTACCCAACACACTTTGATATTACCAAATGAATTAGATGAAAATTACGCATGTGGTTGGAAATGGAAAAATTGCAAGAAATCATCCAATGGAAGTAAAGCTCATGGATTGCGTGGAAGGTAAACAAACAGAAGTTATTTTGATGTCGCTGCAATTATTAAAACGCCTTGCATAACTTTCACATTTAAAAAATCATTCAGAGCCCATTCGACTGCATCATAATTCTTTATAGCATTGGTTCACAGTTTATGCAGAAGCATCCAAAACTGAGATATGTCGGCAAAGGTTACTGAGACACAGCAAGTTAACACGCAAAAATCCAATCCGATACTAACCAATTAGAAAACTTTGCTCATCGTTGTTTAGTATACTTGTGAGCTTTCCACCATTTTGAACACAATAATCATCGGCAGAAGATTGTGTTTCTTCACCTTGTGCAAATAAATAGCAAAACTTCTGAAAATGTCTCCATCCATCTTTGCATTTGCCTTCCACTGAACAAAGAGACCTTTGATAAATTATCTTATACAATGACTTCTTAAATCCAGTAGACTTTCGCAGCAGGCCCGTAGTCAGGTTCTAATGTTGGGGATCGAAATACACTTTTAGGGGTTGTAAGATTTTTGTTTTTATTATATGTTTAAAACAAATTTTCCTGGTAGCAACAAATTTTGGTGTGGCACAAAAAATGTTCTTCATTAAGTTTTACAGGTTCCTCGAGTCCATCGCAAATAAAAGAGTTTAAATCTCCAAATTACTGAACATTGTAAACAAGTATTTGTACTGATAGTATGTCAAAATATTCAGCGGTTTGGCATAAACCATTGAATAATTTCGAGGTTTGCATGTTGATGAAGAATCCGCTTTTGTTTCTCGGAAGCAGAAGGGCTTGAGTCCAACGCACCTGAATTCTAGCTACAGGGAACACTTAGCAATATCACCGATATGAAACATGACATATCACCTTTTCTTGCTTTTCAGATGTATTTAATTCTATCAATCTAATTTCCAAATGCAAAAAGAGCCAGTCGATGACAACAGCTCTTATCTGTGTGTGAAAATGAGCGAGGTTTGTGGCGGAACTTGACATAACGAAAAGTGAACAGTAATAGGTTACAAAACTGATTTTGCATAAAAAATTCGGAATGCTTATTTACATTTTGCCTTACTGATCAGGTTATTGCGGTTTATTTATAAATAAATAAAATCATGTGACTGAAAACATGCCACTTACGAGCGATTGTAAATCGCACGTACAGTACACCCAGCTACATAATATAAGGAGTCTTTCAAGAGTGTATCTGTGTGGCACTTATCAGGATGTTTCTGATGGAGCGTTTGAACAATGTTACGAAAAATGGCTAAACGCTTCCAAAATGATGAATCTTGATTTGATTTGCCCCTCTACAACTTGAGATATCTCAGCAAAAATTTTTAATCACAAACTTCGACACTAACGCACAAAACAACCAGAAAACGTCACATTAGTTTATGCAATAAAAACCCATGATGGAAATACTATGAAAACATCGTTGAGAGTATTGGAAGGAATTTTGGAAAGCTTTTTCAACTCGTTTAGTTTTCCTTAAAGTAGAAGAGATTACATTACTTAGCCAGATTTGCATTAGGCTTTATTAGTAAATATCTCAAAAATAGAAACCAAACTTATTTTGCACCAATGAAGCTGACTGTATCTGCCGTTTCTGTCAAAGTTTGCCCTTGTGAACAACTGAATTTAAATTTTTCTAGTTTCAAAGCAATTGCACACAACGCTTGTATTTTTTGAGCATTAAAACACTTTTTTCATCATTCTCTGTGAACAATGGTTTAAGATGCCAGCTCAGTATACGAAATATATACTCAGTAAACATCATATTGTCTGGGTTATTGCTGTGAATGGATCTCTTTTTCGATTGATGCTGTTTCTTTCATTAGGAAGAAAATGCAAAGCATCTGCTTCAAACGGCAACAACATTCAATTTTCTTGGGTTTGCAGCTCAGCATCACAAAATGCATTCCCAAGCGACCATATATTGCAAGTTTCTACCAATGCTCTGTCTCTCTTTTTCGTTCCAGAAACATATTCGTACAGGAGATTTGTTTAAATGTTTCATTGTTACTCGAAGCGGCCACAGCTTCTGCTGGTTGTCGTAGCAACAAAAACAAGGTTTCAGTCGTACATGAACAAGAAAATTGTTTCTTGCATTAAGAATACTCTGATTTCACTAACTACGCAAATTTCGGGAAGAGAAAAGCACACCTGTTATCACATTTTGATCTGGAAGTTTCGAACCCTCGTTCATTTGACAGATAAAGGGCCTTTCGTAAAAACAGCTTGATGTCTCCCAGTTTTTAGATGTTTTTCCTGTATAAAGATTCATGCAATCTTCTCTTCCTGTAAGCAAAGNGTAACAGCGATTCAATTTCGGCTGTCTCTGCTGCACTTAATTTAGATGCAAAGCATGAATTTACTTAACAAAAGCCACAGCTGAGATAAATAAGCTGACAAAAGCTTTTCACTTGTCTCTGGTTGTGTGGTTTTTCAAAAACCACATAATGACCTCTTACGGTTTGTGCAATGAGCCGCGCAATACAGAATGTGGAAACGCAAGCAAAAGCGAACAACCAGTCGCTAATCTGGTCCAAATTCCCAATTTATTTTTGACTACTCATGCACATTAGTCCACACAGATAAACCATCCTTCTGTTCCTGATCCGACCGTTTGTCAAAGCTGTGTGATACATTGCAGCATCCCTAGAGTTAGAGCGTTTGTCCACCCTTGTGCTCATGAGCTCATACCTTTCAAAAATTGAACATATTTGCTACAGGGCTTTACGTTTCAACAGAAGTTGAAACAAATTTCTTGTTACAAAAATGAAATGTTTCGCCAAACGTTTACTAAATTGTAAAATAAGGATTTCTGATTAAGCTCTGAAGGTTTATTTTACAGCACGCATGCATAAGTCATAGCCATGAGGTGGCGCAGTCGCGTGAAAATCAGTGCACGTCGCAACTTTCACGAAGTCCGGCATCAGCAGCGCAGACCGAAATCTGTATATGTGCTCAAAATATGCTGAAATATTTTGTTTGGTAAAATCTTGCTTGAATTCACAACTGTTGTGCTTCACTGTTCCACGTAGAAACGGCACACACTCCACCTGATGCTATATACACGTTTTGTCGGTCGCGATTTTTTATATCAGTTTCAACATGCAGGTTATAAACAAAACTTACCAGCTACAGACTGGGGTTGGTTTATGTCCCAGAAAGCGTTGACAATAGGCGTCGAGTCGGACCAAGCAAATACGTCGTCTCTGGCCAGGTCTGAGCCTCCAAGCCAAATCTCTTTGTAACCAACATCGGAGAACTGATGAAGCAAATTCCCCACAAGCATTTCCTGATCATCACTGCGATGCAAACAAACGTGTGACTCGGAAAGTCTTTTTGCTTTTTGATGTTTTTTTGCGACGTTGACTGCCTTTGGATTTAAAAGTACTTAACAGTCACTTTCGGGGTGATTTTTTAAATTCGTAAGCGGTGCGTTTAAATTCTCTGAACGTTTACCAGCGCGGCAACAAGAAAAATATAAACTAATATTAAACATTTTCCGTTGTAATGCATGCATACATATTTGTATTTTTTGTTGCGAATTTCTAAAGTTAACTAATACATTACTTCATGGCTGATAAAAGTTCCCCAACTTTAAATCTGATATCAGATACTTGAATGCCTCAATAAGTTTCGTCACAGTAACAAAGATACAAATATTTTATCTCCGAACGAGCTAAGTATTAACGCGGTTCCTTGCGTAGCAACTGTTAACAGTCCGTTGCCTGTTTGTCAAGAAAACGCTCCGTAAATCCGCAGTCGATTGCATATCGGGCAAAAACAACAGTGAAAAGCAAATATTCAGACTGCATAGAAGTTTATCTTGCAAAGAGCTCTTGAGAAACATTCAACTCTATGTTTCCGCTGAGTTATGATCCACAGACATGTCGTTTCCTCGAATACACAGCCAGTGCGTCTTTCAAATGATTATGACCACAGTCCACAGTTCAATTCATCCGCTTTAAACGCCGCCCACCAGCACAAGCAAACCACTGACTATTCCACGCACTACTCACGTACAAAAATGCAAGTTCAGTATTGCACGATTAAAAAAAAAATTAGAAAAAAATGCAACATAAATCACTTGTTGCTTTTGGTTGAATGGCCAGCTGCTGGAGTGTTCGGGCTCAAATAGGTCTACGTCTACGAATTCAACCTTTCATCTTTTGTCATTTGTGTCAATGTCGTCGGCTTAATTTTATTTAACAAAATAATATAATAAGTAATCTATGTTAAAACCTGCCATGAAGAAAAACTGCAGGCTTTTGTCAAAATGCAGATGATCCGCAACCAATCAAAAACTTTCCAAAACAGAAGGATCTTTTGAGAAATGAGCAATATTACGTTAGCACAGTTGGCTCCCAAAGATGTCACGAACCATGTTTGGAGGGGTCGCGAATTGATCTTTTATGTACACCGTTGCATTACATTTGCTTCAATGGAGCTTTAGGTGGGAGTTGTTGGCATATAGTAGGTTGCTATAGGGGTCGCAGTACAAAAAAGGTTGAAAACCACTACTTGGCAGAACTGCCATCAAAGTTAACGCGACAGATAGTGTTTCCAACCCGGGTTTTCCCGTACACGAAACCCGTTTTTTGGCTATTTTGAACTACCCGAAACCCGGGTTTATTTCAACTGCCACCCCCGGGTATAACCTGAAAGTGGTGTTGCATTCTAATATTAGTAATTCTGATAACACTTAATTTACAGATTGGCGCGTGTAACGGCCAAATTAGCACGTTTGAACTTTCAACTATTATCATGAGGCACGAGGTGCGGGTTTTGCTCGGTGACCATCGTATGTTCGTTGTTGGTTCGTTCATATTTTCGTTCAATTGACCTATTTAGAGAGATCGTGACGTCATTTTGCACATAATAAGTGTCCACGCAAACTTTAGTCATTTCGCTAACCTAATTTAAATAACTACCACGTGAGGTAGTTCTATGCCGTAGTTTCGTAGTTACTAGTTAGTTCATTTGTAAGCTGTTATATGTTAGTTCATATACAAGCTGTGATTCTTTGCAAAATCGATTCGTTCTTTTTCAGTTTGCAATAACTTTCTACAAAATTTTGGCTTTCCTTTAGAAGGGACTTTAAGTAGAGTTTTAATCATACACATTCAGTTTAAAGTCGTTAGAAATCAAAGAAAATCAGAAGCTTAGAGCCATTTCTTATAAAACAAGGTTCAACAGAACCCTTGTAATCCATGAAAATGAAGACCACAAAACTATTTCGGCACAGGAAGAGATCCGATCGCAAATTGTGAAAAAGGAAATGAGTTTTTTGAGGCTACAAGAAGAGATCAAATAGCCTTAAAAAACTGTTTTATGCCTTAATTACAACCAAGCCAACATCAGAGAGGGCTTTTTCAGTCGAGACAGAGAGGACTTTTTCAGCCAGGGGATTATTTTCCACAAAACTCAGAAACAAACTGATTGATGGAAGTGTGCTTTGACTGTCATGGGTCGGTATTATAAACATCATTGAAAAACTGTGCTTAACTTAATTAATAATTCCCTAATAAAGTGCACAGGGACAACAGTAGCGGTTTCACAGTGATATTGAGTTTTACCGCTCAAAATCGCATTCATTTCAACACCTGAAAAAATCGGGTTTTCCCGTGTTTTTTTTCTCAGCTACCCGAAACCCGGGTTTTAAAATTTTGCCCCGAATTGGAAACATTAGCGACAGACACTCGTCTCAACCTGTTCATTGCTAGTGGAATCACTACTCACATTGGCTGAAGGACTACTGCACTCTTAACTGGCACATCTAACAACCAAGTTCCATCCATAAAGAGTGGGGCATGGTGGAGCGCAGATATAAAGCCCTAGCACGAGAATATTGAGCACGTTTGATGAAGTTCGATAATAGAGGAAATTAAGCGTTCGTTCTAAGGAGAGTATGGTTTGCTAACAATGAAATCTACAAGCCGCTTTTACAATTCTCGAGAGCAAGGAGTACCTGGCAAAAATGAACAGCCTACCCAAACACCATGGCGCGGGACCCCCAGAAGCGCGGAGCTCATTGCTCCTGCATCGGTTGCATTGGCTTAAGGCCGACCCTGAACCCAGAACACGTTGTCTGGACCAACATGTTTTATTTTCTCATATAAAACGTCGTTGTGTGACGAAAAATTCAAACATGATATGATAACAAGCGAAATATCGTTTTGCACACTTGTAAAGGTGCTTAAAATGTGTTGTTGCTTCTTCTTCTTCTTTCGTTTGAGCGAGTTCTTCTTGTGTTGTTGCTGATCGTGCTGGTCAAAGCAATTGCGCAAGCAAGATAAAAAAGTTAAAAATCGAAAAACTTGTTGCTAACCTTTCTATCTTTAGCAGCGTTGCTCCTGATGCCTTGCAGATCTCATTTGCCGTGGTCCATGTTTGAAGTCTATTTTCATTGATGATCATTTCGTAACATTTTCCAGATAGTAAAAGCCATCCAGGAGGACACGTTCCTGAAAAGTTTTTGGAGATCTGTTAGGAAAAATTTTATCCCAGAAACACACAATTGGGCTCATATAGGAACCAAGTTTTGATACGTCATTTCTGCTTCGAATCCTAATATTAAAAGGTTTTAAAAAAACTTTTTTTCCAAAGAGAACATTTCAAGGAAATAAAGTCATAACCATGTTTGGTTTTACACCAGATGCACACTCCCGTAATTCATTTGCTTATAAGTTATAGTGTGCTGGTTTAACAGGTTTATCAAAAATTTGCTTTGTATTGGGAGTGCAGCGGCCACTGGTTTCTGCCCACAGTTTGGTTTCCGAGATTGCAGCGCAAATTATTTCATCGAACGCGCCTCGTGCGCGATACGCTTTTCAAAACACGAGGCTCGACACGTGCGAGACGGTGAGAGCAACTATTATTGTTTGCATGAGCATTGGTTGAAGACGCCTCAAGTTTTGTTTGGTATGTTCACGTCTTCTGTTCGAAATGTCTTTGAGTTTGTCTTCGAATAAAGATAAAGTCAGCGGAAATAAAGAAGCTTGCTTACGTACAACTCAGCCTCACTTTGCTAAGAGATCCTCGCTACTAAACTGCAGAGGTTACCAATCTCGTCCCTACAAATGATTCCCAGATCGTGAATCACTTCTCCACAGGAGCATGAACCTATTTTGTTAACTTTTTATGGTATTTTTTCAGATTCTCGCTTTACTTTTTCCTGTATGGTCCCAATGTCAGGAAGCACGCTTCGTCAGTTGCCATTGGTAGCGAAGTCGTGATTTGGACGAGGCCTTGACGCTTTGTGCTGTTACGTATCATAATTACTTCGGCTGGATCATCCAATATATCAACAACTTGCAGATAAGAAGTTAGTAGGTAGCTTGTATTCACATAAACTTTTAGCAAGAATTTAAGACGATCCTGGTGACATGATGAAGAACGATTAAAAATTTTGTTGCAAAAGACTTGCATATAATGAAAAAATCATGCACTCGCTTATCACAAATATGACAGACTTCAATTTTCTGTTAATATTTTTGTTCAGATTTTTGTATGTTTGCCCTGATGAACCCCACGGTTTTTACGAAGAGCACGCAAAGTACAAACAATCAATTGCATTTTGTCTTTAACCTGAAATTTATACTTGATTTTTATCTTAAATATAAAGATTATGTGGGGAGGATGTTATGTGGGGAGCAATGACCGCGAAACGTGTCTTTTGTTGACGCATCATCCCCCATAAGTTGTTTTCAACCATTTTCAAAACGTCAATGATGAGAACGAATAAATATCCTATAAACTAAAATCGCGTCCTTTGTATTCAAACAGTTAACATGTATTTAACATATTCAAAAAATTAGCAGTGAATTTCCAATGGAAAAGATCTACACATGACATGCATGAGGGAGGATTGACAAAGTTTTCGTTTTTGGAAGAAAGTAGTCGCAATAAAAAATATAATTTGCAGGCTGCTAATGTAAATGCTCTTGCCAACCGACGGAATCAGCAAATGATGCAGTTAATTTTCACGGTCATATCTGCACCAGGCAACAAAACCTACCAAAAACATTATTACAGTACCTGACAGTCCTCTTTCACAGACAAACCGCTTTTCCTGGCTGCATTTTCCTGTATTCCATTTGTAGTTATTTGCTGAGGACATTTCCACGCAGGTGCTACCTAAGTACGGCAGCCTGCAACAAAAACAGTGCAAGACTTGATTCTGGTTTTAAAGTTCAACCATCTGATTTTATAATATGTTTCAAACATAATTCCACGCAATAAACAGACCGAAAAAAAGTTATTTTCAAAATGTATACTCAACTTAAATGATTTTTGGAGCTATGTTACTTCGCTATCAGAGACTTGCGAGAAAAGGGGTTTTCACACGCTTGCTCCGGTGCTGGAAACTCACAGATTTTCAGTTGCTGGACGGGGTCGCCGGTGCGAGGATTTGCTATCAGTGGTCTGCAGCACCGTTCCAACAGACGACTTGCAGTTCGAACACGAGTTTTTGTTTTAAATATTACACCCCGACATAATATCTTCAGAAAACGTTTGCGAGCGCTACCTTTTCCACCTCCATGAACTTCAAGCATGGTTAATCAGTATAAATTCACTTGTATTGTTATAGCAGGCCAATTGATTGGGAATGCAGGCCGAAAGTCTAGGCATAATGCTCTAGATTATGACGTCATATTTGTTAATATTATGTACATAATCGTATATGCTTTGATCTGAGAAAGCAGCCTGATTCAAGGTATTTTCAGAGGTATTCACGTTGGCAGGCGTCAGACGCTTAAATGTAAAGAACAGATAGCTTTCAAAGACTTTTGAAAAATGGCATGCCATAATTTGATGTTTTCAAAAAAATAACATCTACGTCGATTTTCACACGTTGAAAGGAAGTCAGTGAAAGGTTGGTATCAAAAACGTTGAGGTACATGTTGTGAATTTTGCGCGTGAGGGAGTGGGCGCGTTTAAAGAGTGAGTGACGGAAATCGTTTACTTTTTACATATTTTCGTGGGTGTGCGCAGTGGATTAAATTTTTGCTGTATGTGTGCGATCACGGATAAATTTGTGTGACCCACACCCGTCTCCAGACGACACAGAGATGCGCCCACAATAAATAGAAGGAAGTGTTACTAAATGTTAAGTAATTTTTACTGTCCCCAATGCAATATTTGAATTACGGCATAGATCTCAAATATCGATGTTCCAGTAAATTATGGCATAGATATAACATTTTTATATTCCAGTAAACTGGTTAGTAGACAAATATAGGTGGCAACAGGCGTTGAAACATTATGAGATATGTTTAGATACGCAAGGCTATCGACATCTACAATATGGAAGTTAAGAGAGACTGAAGGCAACCAACGTTCTGTTGATTATACTAAAACCAACGCTTACAGTTCATCAGGGACGAGTGTTCTTAACTGTTTTAACTACACGTATATAAAACGACGAAAAACTAACAATAGGCTTTTACTCAACATATTTTCAAAAAATAGGGTAAAATAGAATGAAAATCGCCAGAATTCTTACCAAAGAGTAATGATACAAAATATAACAGGATTTCAACCTTTGCTCATTTTTTAATGACAGCCTGTCTGGAGGTAGTATGTTAATGCTCCTATTCTCTCCCAGTCTGTGTTTGGAAGCCACTTCCGTTATGATATCTCTTATCAGTGTTTGGCAAGACCTCATGTTGCACAAGTAGCGAAAAGCGCTTCACACTTTTCCGGCTTGTTATGCAAACCACAGTCATTCTCAATTTGCCCGATGAAGGTGCTCTGGTGAACCGTGAAAATGATGAGTAATCCTTTTATTCTTTGAGGTGGCCGGAATTGAAACGTTGATTTACATGTGTTTTCTAACCACATGCGTTTTCTAACCATTCTGGTCAAACGCATAAACTCAACTGAAAGAAAATATTAGAAGACAGCGACCCAGGTTCTCATTACACAAACGGAAAAAAACTTTGCTGCAGATCCAGCAAACAGGGTTGAACTGCGTGGTTTAAGTTTTGCACAAGTGGCGTTTAGAAAAGCAGAAAACGTAAACACCTTGTCCAGGCCTCGATCATTCTAGTAACACTTTCATAACGGCACTCGACGTACAAGTATTTGCTTGTTAACAGTGATGGTTGGTTGGAAGAACCCGATCTTAGCGCTAGATAGGTAGGTTAGATAAAACGTGCAAGCACAAACTCTGCCTGGACATGTTACATAAATAACGGACAACGCGACAACGCGAGAAAAATGCAGAAAAATGAGAAAAATGCAGAAAAAATGAAAAAAAAATGCAGAAAATGAAAAATTCAGAAAAACAACGCGAGAAAAATGCAGAAAAAATGAAAAATGCAGAAAAACAACGCGAGAAAAAAAAATGAGAAAAATGCAAATAACGGACAACGCGAGAAAAATGCAGCAATAAAAGCTGAACACACACGAATTATGAGTGCAACCACCTAGTTGAGCTCTTGCTCAAAAATCAGAAAATAAGGGGACATTTGAACAAATTGGTGCAATGAAGTTCAGCTCCAGTTACCTTAAGTAAAGCAATGCAGGCTTGCATGAACTTAAGACGAAAAGTAGTTTTAGCATACTGTATATTGCGAAAGATCGTTTTTGTTTCTTCAAAACGCCACTTTTTAATTTTTCTCTGAATGTTTCTCCTTTTTCGTGAAGTTTTGATGTCACCAAAACCTTTTGTGAAAATGGCCAAAGTTACCTTCAGAATGAAAGAGTTTAATATTTAATTGTATAAGTTGAAGGAAAACACTCACAAAACTTACGGGCTGGTTGGTTGACCTGTGAGGTAGTTTTTGTAGGAAACAGTCTCGTGATCGCTCCACTGCAAAGTACCTGGATTGTCCTTCAAAAAACGTATAAAGTTGGAATTGTGATTTTTATGGAATAGGGTCGTGAGTACATGACGAATATATGGGATTTAAAGTGCTACGTGATCACAAAACTGGGAATACTGCGGTTGACACTATAATCATCTTTTTACATATGTACTACTGCACCATCTGATCGGGATACCGCCAAACAGTGCAGTAATAAAAGTATGTAAACTGCGAAAATTGTGGATATAAACCATAAATAAACACAATACGCAAAATCAATCTTCAAAAACTGATGTACAATTTAATTGTTAGCAAACGTTCAAATGATTTTCGTTCAGGATACTTCCAGTGGTACACATTTCTTGCAGCTTCAAAGATACAAATCCAAGTTTTCACAATATTCTCCCTCCTGATATTGCTCTCTTGCTTTTGGTATTTCTTTCTAACCTCATAAAAATACCTTTGAACAGTTCTTTTCTGCTTTTCATAGCCTATCAACCTAAACATATTGAAGTTTAAAAAACAGTACAATGACATAAAACCAATCGAGCGTAGCAACTGCAGAGTTAACGGGAATCTTCACATTGCTGCCATTACGGAAGTTGCCAGCCAACCACGAGCAACAGGTTATACAAACAGTTTAATCAAATTTATTGGAAGGTCTCCGAAATTGCTTTCCTTGTTTAAAAACAAACTTGAACATGATTTTACCTTTGTAACTATACAGTAACAAACATGGAAACGTACTTTTACAGAAATGTATTGTCTGTTTTACAACTATTCACTGGCGGCCAGTAACTAAGACTTGAGGAGGTGCTGCAACTTTTCCTAAAATCGATTTTATAAAACTAAGCAACACCACATTTTCCTTGGCGGCGTGGATTGTCATGACGTTGACATCTCTCATTCTACGAACCAGGTATGTGACTTTTGAATATTACTATGCTGCAGTGAAATGCTATGGGATGCATGACTGGTGAGGTACTGGTATCTTAAAGCAGGGATGTACAACATATGACCGTCAACAAAAACTTATGCGGCCGTGCATTGAAAAACTTTTTGTCTCTACTGTATACGGATACTCAGTGGAAAGACGGTCAAACAGATGTGAAAGATCATGCTAGGCACAGTGTGTGGAAGCAAAAAAGAAGCAATGCAAACATGAGGAAAGTGACTTGAGCTCATTGGCGGCCATAGTTTATAAAAATAAATGTAATGCTACCGGCAATAGCGAAAATATTGTGCAGCCCCGCTTTAAACTTTTTCACACATGACAATTGAGATATCGTCTACTTTTGCAGATCACTTTAACTTTCCCCTGTCTAAAATAAAAATGCCTACCAAACGTAATCACTGCAGGTAAGACTCACTCCACTTTAACATAACGTGTCATACCACGGCGCTCTGTAAGCTTGAGGGTCTACAGTTTAATTACACAGCCTCTCACCAGCATTAGAATGAAAACCACGGTACTGCTGTCTGCCAATGCTCTACGACATGAACAACATTGCTTCCGCACTTGCCAGCCCGGCGCTGCAAATCCACAGCTGAAGGCTTACTCTTCCAGGTCAACTGTGCTTGATCGACAAGCCACAACCCTTCCTATACTTTTATGCAGCATCGGCGACCCTGTGAGCGCTCACAGCAAAGATGAACTGTTTCTCAATTCCAAATCCTATGCAACAATTTTATTTCAAATCCAATACAAATCCGCAAACTGAAAATATTAAAATCCAAACCCAGTTTAGATCTAAAACCCTGGCATCCAAGAAACTATTTCAAGTCAACTTATGCTTCCCTCTTTCAAACCCAAACCACGTGACTTGCATAAGTTTTAGGCATTTCAAAATTTAGTCAACAAAAATCTAACTTGAGCTATGTTTGCTGCATAGCTTGTTAGATATTAAACCATGAAGAATAACAAGTATCCAGCACAGGCGACTCATCAGCACTAATCTACAAATAATGATGTGCTGTGCTAAATGCTCTTCGGCAGTAGGTATTACTTTAGCCCTAACGTATTGCAATCATGCATACTTGTATCACTGGTCATAAACAATTCTCAATATTGTACAATCCTGGCAGATGTGAGAAATTCCACTGAAGGAAAATCCGGTAAAGCTGAAATTACAAAATCCATTACAAATCCATCAAAAAACTAAAATCCGGCAAGATTAATATCCAAATCAAAATCCATGTTCATCTCTGTCTCACACTTACAGCTCCAGGTTTTCGTCATTTACAGTGTTTTCCATACAAAACCAAATAGATTCCTAATATTTAGCCTTGTGCCAAACGGTTTTTGCAGGTAAGGCACGGTCAGCATGTCTTGTGCATGCAAAACTAAATATGAAAGTATAACAGTAAACTATCTGAAAACGAAATATTGCGTGAAAATAGGGATGCTCCAGTTCGGCAGTGCATACATGCGAGCCGCCACCGCGGCGACTCAATTCGGTGCGATTACAAAGTTTTGAAAAACTGACAGTCAGGAAAGCCCTCCAGCTCTCTATCGTATTGGGCTGCCTAGGTCTCTGTCAGTGTCTCCCAAAATGGGGTCCACAACAACAGCACAGCCGGTCCGTAAAAATATAGTAAAAAACAAAGAAATTTAGCATATTCATTGCAAAGTACGCACGCTNTCGCAAATAATTACGANGGCGATTCGAACTTTAAAATAAGCATTTGAATTTGCTTTCTGGACATTTTAAGAAGTATTTTCGCAAAGAGACATGAGAATTCAAATTGGAGTTTTAACCGTATTGTTGTTGCAAAAAATATTATCTTTGGACGTGAAGAAGAATAATCAGAAGAATTGTCATTAGATCGAAATTTGATGATTAGTTTCATTCCAACAGTTCTTTCATCTTTCTGGCTAAGTCTTGAAGGCCAATATCCATTGCTCTTACGTAAAGCAACTAGAATTGTATCGTTTTTTTTCCACTACCTACATGCCTGAGACAGCCTTTTCAGCTCTTACAAATCTAAAGACTAAATACAAGTCCGGTAGATTATGACGTACGAGTTTGGCTGTTACACATGGCCTTAATAATAATTGATGAGTTTTGCACCGCGAATCAAACCTAACCATCTCAATGTTGCTGTCAATTTTTGCATTGAAGCATTATTCAAAATCATTTATTCTTTGTTTTATGTTATCCTCCCACGCCGGCTGGGCGTAAAAACTGACGCGACGTAAGAATATATTTTGGAAAAAACATTCACAAATGAGTGACCGAGGTCCAAAACGTTTGGAAAACCCTGCCATAATTAGAGGTAACACTTTTACGTGCAGTCTTGCTACTTGCTGAGAGCAAGTACAAAGTGGATAAACTTTAGGTGGTTAGAACTGTCTTTGAAAGCAACAAATTGACTTAGAGCAAATTTTAAAGACTATTTTTTTCCTGAAACATTCATTCAAGCTTTTTCCAGTATGCTGTGGTTCTGATTCAGTAAATATTAACATATCACCAAAAACTGACCGTGTCCGACAACCCTGTCCACACATTGACGCCAGTTCCTTGACTTGCTACAAAAGCCTGAACGTTGCTTTGTTCGCTGGAAGATGTTATGGCAACCAAGTAACCTCCTTGAGCTCTGGAACACAACATGAGGTTTATCACTATTATGGTCAAAAACAAATAAAGGTTCATTCAGGCACAACGGAAAATAGCGGTTGCAAAATACACACAATTGAATGGTTTTGAAAATGTTTCCTATACCAATTACCAGCTCGTTGTTTACTCATATCGGTAAAGGTTTGCTTAATTTAACTATTACAATGCAATTATTGTGCGCAATTGCTTGGAGCTGAAGATATCTTTCCTGGAGATATGGGTCATATTGTTACAGAGGAAAATCACTTGAAGTAAGCCAGTTGCGCACTGACATTTTTCACATTGCCAACATTTTGTGTTTCTATTTCTTTAGTGCTTTTAATTTACATTTATCTCGGCGAACGTAAAACGTAATAATAAGTTTCAATAGCTTCACGGATTAGCGACATGGATAGCAGAAGGCGTTAACTTGTGCGAGAATAAGTTTTTGTAATTTCAAGTTGTTCACAGAAGTTTCGAATTCATGCTAAGATTTTTTACCAGATTACTTACATGCAATCAATGTCAGCGTCTTGCCAAATCTGTTCTGTACTAGACATCTTGTAGCAAGAATCATCGTAATTTTTCCAACCGATTGGACAGACGTCGAATGTTCCTTTGAAAAGTTGGTTTAAAGTTCTTTAAATATAATTTTCACCTTAGGTAAGCAGAAAAACTTACTAATCCCACAACCTTGAAAATGTTTTCGACAGACATATGGCTGCTAAGCAGCAATTCTTGCTTGAAAGTGGGTGGCTAACTAGGGTCAAATGTTTTGATATATGTCAAGTTTGGTTTTCGTGGTATATCTTGCGTGGGATTTTTTTCCTCTCTGTCAGACTGAAAACATGAGTAAATATGTGCGCTCTTTCTTTAAACTTTTCTGGCAGATTTTCGCAAGGAGAACATAATGGTTATTCGGAGGCAAAACAACTTTGTTATGAAGTTTACCGTAACCATAAAATCTCGTAAACCTTTTTACAATCTCCTCCAATAAGCGCTAACACAGCACTGTGATGAAAATGTCGTTCCAGCTAAATACTAAAGTTCCATAAAGTATAACAATTCAAAAGCAATATTTGACCCACTCAGGTAAGATTTATTCGAGACGCAAAGTACATTTATTGTTAGTTACGATGTACTTTATTGTCGATTACGATGAAACTGGAGCAGGAGGTTATGGTTCTAAAATATGCAGTGTCTTTTCCTGATTTTGAATAGTTGTAGTTATCAGAAACGAATGCTGAGCGTAGATGTTGGGCAAAATTTCTTTGCACTGGCAGACAATGTTATATGCTGCCGACGTAAGCCTTAGTGTTACTTGTCATTTTGTAACTCAAAATTGTGCAAGAGATTTAAAAGCAACAATCGTACAACATATGTATGTATTTCTGTATAAGTATCTGAAATGTGCAAATTTTAGGCTTGAAAATGCTATCTAATAACAAAGTAACAATGAGTAAGATCGCATAAATATGTATAAAACTACAACGTTGAGCATTCTCACTAAAAAATGTGAATACAGTTCAGCCACATTTTTTGGGAACCGCCAGTGCCCTCAATTTTTTATATACCCTACACTGCAGTGAGTTTGAGTGTATCACGCAAACAGACGATGTTCAGACTACTTCTCTAAGATTGTAATGTTGATTGTTGCTAAATTCACGTTTAATGCTATGCCGTTACAGCAGTTTTTACGTTTGTAGCAACATCAGATCAACACGAGGTGTACGGGCTTGCAAAAATATCGTTGCCTTTATGTAGTTTATAAAAGTTACCAATTTCTTTCAAACGATCTCAAATTTTACGGGCATGCGTAAAAACTAATCAAAACTTTTTGTTTATGGTTCACGGGTTTATCTTTTCAGGTATCGAAATGGCATTCACGTCAACAGGAAAAGCAATTTGCCTGGCAGGATGGGCTCGAACACGAAACATACTTTGAAGCGTGCGTTTGTTGGATAATTCCACAAATTCATTATCTGCAATTAACACAGATTTGTAAATGACACAAAATTTCGAGATGGAGTTTTTTTATGTAGAGCTGAAGGAACTGGATGACAACCAAAAAAAAATGGTCCAAACAGTTTGGAAAATATATTTGCAAATCCCCAGAAAGTGCGTAGTAAGAGCAAGACCGAAATGGTCAAAAAACTGTGCAATCGTTTCAAAATCCACATATGTTTAAATTCTTCCATCCAAGTTTTATGAATAAATCTGCCTAAACATTAAACCTATGCAATTTCGTATGCCTGAGCAGATTTGCAGATTAAGCAGATTCACTTACAACCAAAATTATTTCATACAAAGAGTTCTCACAAATTCTGGGAAAAAGACTAATTTCTTCTGGAAGAGCTGCATTCTGGACAGAAATGCCTTTTTGTGGTTACATCTGTCGCCTCCGGGAGTGTAATGCTTCGTTTGCTTGTTTTTATTTTTGTGAACTGTCTGCTTTGCATATCGCATTTCTGCGTTGCGGCGCACAACATGTGTTTACGCATGATGGCGCTGGGGTGGATTTGACAAAGACTTGGGCGCCTCGACCGGACACTTTACACTTTTTCAAACGTCATGGATGGAAGTGTATATCCTAGCAGTGCTTGCTTCCGCGTTGCTATCGTAACAAAATTACGTCTGTTTGTTGACACTAAGATATATACATCTCAAATGATAACAATTTAGTTAAAACGTCCTTCCTGTACTTTGGTTGTGGTTACTTATACCATCGCTGGATTTTAATTGCTGTTAAAAAATTGATTGCGAAAACAGTAAGTGTTGCAAGACGTGAGGTCTTTAATGTTCGCAACTTTGTCTTTCAACTAGTGAGAAAAGCAGGAAATATCTTAGGTGTGTGCAGCAACAGCATGCATTCACGACATTACACACAGCTGTCCTTATGATACCAAGGCCATCTAAACAAGCATTTGCATCAACAAGATCTTGATAATTCCATCACATATGATAAGCCTTGGAAGTACGCCGATGGCTCTACGCGTAGTGCATATGAAGCCCACGCAACATCGCAATCCAACATTTGGGAGGCCAGGGATCTGACACCGTTTAAATGGGAGTGATTCAACAAAATATTTATGCGCCGAAGAATGAAATACTTTTTGCGTTGTAGATAAGCTAAGGTTGCCTGGTCGACCGCTCAACGTATTCACTCGCGATTCCGCTCTCTCGATTAAATTTAGTTTATTAACTCATTAACGCCCACTTGTGCACGGCATAAATTTACGTGTCTCGCTTTCAAACTTCGGCCAAAAAATAATTTGACTGGTCGCTTTGTTTCACAAAATAGTAGCGCGTTAAATACAGTTCGTTGCGTGACGTATGTTGACTTTGAACCTTGTTGCCCTGTCTTAACCTCACACCTGCACCGCCGAATGCCATGTTAGTCAGTTTGGTTAGGAGAGTTGTCGAGTAAGCAAAGCATCTACCAGCATGAGGCTCTGCTGTCCTCACATTAAAAGGTAGGGAACCTACTCTCCACATGAAAGAGAGATTACTTGAGAATGCAAATTCATCCTCACAATCTAAGTGAGGTGAAAAAGATAGGCTAGAACTTTAGATTTTATTTGAAGAAATTGTATTGCAATTATAGCTTCTTGGCGGGAAATTAACAATATATTGAAACAGCCGCGGATGTCTGTATTTGCAGTCAATCAAACACACGGCACTCTGTTTGCCTGTGCAAATCGAATTTATTGCATTGTAAGCTAGTTTAATTTAAATAGCGGTAGTTTAATCTAAATTTTTTACGTTTGTCTGGTAACAGCAAACGAGAAGTGCTTTACGTAACAAAAATTGGCTTCACGTCTTGTCATCCTGGCATTAGATAAAATTTATACTACCCTAATGTTCCAATCTACATCGAGATTGAATAAAACATTACATTCTCGTTTTGCATCAGGAAACGGGGAATCTTTTCTCAAATGATATTAGCCAATGTTTGTCAGGTTAGTTGCGGCTTGATATTTTCTGCCCACAGATCAAGAATTTCACTAAACTACTAGAAGTAGGAACACTTGCAAACCAGAATTGCGGCAATAGTCAAATAATACAATTTTATTTCCGCGATTTGCAAGAATTTGGTAACCTTGAATTCAAGGGTACGTTCAGCGATGAAAAAGCTGCATCATATAAAAGACATGCCACGCTATGCACGTTACACGCCGTACTGCAGGTTAAACTTTCATTTGCCGCCGATATAAGTTTTAATTAATAAACATGGGAATTGGCCACTTCTCCAGTTTTCTTAAATTAAATAGTTTCCACTATTTTTTTCGTACAAATTCCACTATTTTTCGCTTGCAAAATAGTGATTTTACTCGGTTTCTGTTACTTATTATTGTTAAGTAACTTGTTATCGGGTAAGCTTTACCACTTGATGTCACGTGCTTCCACCTTAATTGTCAGACGTGAAAGCAATACTGATGGAATCTGTCGCAGCTGACTGCCAACCGGCTATGCAAACACCTTCTCGACACCAGCGGAGTGTTTCACATCTGTTTGGGCGCAAGTGAATAAGAATAAATTATTTTCAACAAATGAGTGTTTACCCTAGTTTTATGTAGTTGTTTGCAATTAGAATATGATCTAAGTTTTGAACAAAGCTTTTCTTTCAATAAACATGTGTACATTGTATAAAAATCCTGTTTAAATAAATCTTTTTCAATGCAGGAACTCTAGTTATGATGACTTTACTGTGTGCTTTGCAACATCACCACCGTTTGCAAGCATGATCAACGGTTTCCAGTCAAACAATCAGTGAAATTTGGCGTGTTTGATGTTGCTTCTTTTCTGACAGCACCTCATCAAAGTAAAGTTTAGATCCTACGCTTACGCACGAAGCATTGTTTGGCAGTAAACTTCACGGGTTTTTGCCATGTTTGGCAGTGCTGGTTGAAGTTCGCATAAACACCACAGGTTAAGGTGACTTTTGGAACGCTACTAACACAAACATGAATATTTGTCACTGATTAAAAAACTGTGATATACTCGTATGTGCTCTTCAGATATTATTCATTTACTGCAAGAAAAGCCAAACCGTTGATTTTTTAGTTTGATTGAAGATTTTAAATTCGGACTTAACCACTTTGAATGGATTTCGAAAACTTTGTGGCATCATTAAAGTGAAATATCTGACCGGAACGTATATAGTTTATGTTCGGCAAGGCCATGCCTTGTGGCTTTAGTTTAATAGGCAGCCAATTTTATCCATTGTGTTTGCACTGAATGCACAAGTATAAACTACGCAATCATATACGCATTGTTATTGTTGGGCTCNAGAGCTCAGATTTTGGTTGGGGCTTTAGGTTGAAACGCTTTAGGTTTAAGGCTTTGCGTAGTATTGTGTAGTTGTATAAATGAAAAAAGCCAAGTTATAACGTAGTGATTAACTGTCTAGTGATTAACTGTCTAGTGATTAACTGTCTAGTGATTAAGTGTCGCGTGATCAATCGTCACGTGATTAAATGTCAAGAAACCGTGTAAGTGATTGAGTGGTAATTGTATGCGTGATTAACTATCTAGTGGTTAAAGGGTAGTGATTAATTGTCGCGTGATGAAATGACGCGTGATGAAAAGTCACCAAACCAACAGACCAAAAAAACTGTGGATCTTATCAAGTTCTGCTTAACGCAGTTACAATGTTGACTATTTGATGATCTTTCTAATGGCGTCAACTTGCAACACTCCGTATATTATTCTTGCTATTTAAGTAGAATAAATTGTGATTTTCCTCAAAGAGATTCCCGAATATCTTCATAAGTCCAATGATGAATGTTTTAATATCGTTAGAATATCTTGCATTATTTTTTCCGTTTCAGTGTTATGAAGCACGTTGTAATTTGCTGCATTTAACTTCGTAATACTTGGTGTCTAGTCGCACCAAGGTATGTGTTTTTAAAGGCGTTGTGTGTTTCTCAACAAAATTGAAATTATTTTTAAAAAATGAAACGACAGTATCCAACTGTGAAGACGTGGAATTAAAAAATTATTTGAAGCAGTAAGCTGTTCATTTTCGAGTTAATGTTGCCAGTAACAACAACACCTTTCCAAAAGAAAGTTCTACAAGCGCATGACAGAGTTTGAAACAAGGGAAGCATCAGATACAAAAATATAAATAAATCCAGCAAGCGTACTTCGAAAATAGTTTTTACACAAATATTATGGCTTCAAATATGCAGAGCTTTTGAAATCTTCTCACATACTGTAGAGCTCTTTCAAATCTAAAATCATACGTGCATTCAGCCACAACTGTCAAAACTTTATTTTGGAGAATTTATTTCTGTGTGACTTTTTCAGCAACAAAGTAAAAAGTCCTGCGTTAAAACGCATTGCATTAACAAACATAAGTAATCAATGCCGTGAGGATTAACGCACGGTACGGTTTTCATTTAAATCGTACAAAGCTCTGAGTTAATATATTTCTTGTCTGACTGGAGAAAATGCATTGCATTTAAGCATTACTTGATTGTGGTTCTTAGATTCTTTTGTAAAATGATTTATTACACGACTGCCGAGGTATTTTAACCAAAACCGTGATGGTCTCAGCAACATCTACTTTTTCGCGATTCAGGAGAAAGTGTTAAAATGGGAGACTCGGTTATCACAAGCGTTGTGTTCTGTCTTGTCTTCTTTGACCTTTTTTAGAGTCTTTCGTTGAATGTACAAATTTCAAGCGTTCCAACTTACCAGTATCTCTTTTACAAATAAAAGCATTTTGTTTGTCGCACATATCGTCGTTCCACGTGCCTTTGTATAGCGGAAGATCTACCCACACTTCAACGCAATCTTCGTTATTATCGCCGTTGTTTGGCTCGCCGACTTTCCACTGTCTGAAAGACCCAGCATAACAAACATCGGTCAGTTACAAGGAACAAATTTTTTTCAATAGGTTTTACCCTTGCCGCTAAAATTTAAACATACCAGTCTTGTCACTGGCGATCTGGCTTTTGTGCTACTAACCCAACTGGGCCTCGTAGTCATACAATCGCGCCTTTGGTTTGCCATTAATTAAAGGAAGTGATTGTTTGCGTTGCAGCACCAAGCAACACGGAAATGAGGCTTCAAAACCTGGCATGAATTTGATGGTAAACAGATAGTTTCCAACATTAAAATGCTAAGCTGGGCAGTATTCAATGGTCACTCGCATCAAACGAATAAAATTATATCATTGGTTTTTTCAAACTCTCAGTAGCGGGAATTATCAAATATAGCCTAGTAAAAAAACAACAAATGTATCAAAATCGCAATTTTAGTATTTATATGCACCCAAATTGGAAAATGCTTTTCATAACCCAACGTACTCTATGGAAGAGTCATAAGGAGTCTTGTCTATCCACTGGAATATACTTTCCTCACCAGAGTCGGTTAAACCAATCCACCACTGGGTGTCATCCCATTGATCTAAATGCTCGTAATATGCCCAATCCTGCCGACAAATATGTTCTCCACATTATTCTACAAACACAAACTGATTTCCAGTGACCAAATATTCCTAGCAAATGTTTAAAGTTCAGTGGACGTTTTGACTAGGTCTATTACTAACAAAAGAAGGCCACTATGGGAAGAATACAGTTAACTTGAAGTATGCACAAGAATATGAAATGTAGGACGATATTGACTTGTGGTAGCGAGTCTTCTGTAAACACCAAAAGCTAAAAATGTAACTTGTTGCGATATTATGCACATACTATAAAAATAAAGGTTTTTCGAGATGTGTTTAGTGGTGTGGTTCATTGAAATGAACCAACAGTAAAAAGAATAAAAGCATATTCTTCTGTAGCCGTGAACCAACACGAAACAAATTACCCTTTCATCAGCATTTGCATAACTTGCTAAGTGTCCGTAATTTTGTTGACACCATGACTCAGCTTCGTTCCACGTCATCTTTGCCGTTTGCCCAAGTTCTTGCATCGAAAAATACCAACATTTGTTGTTGTATAAAGCCCATCCCGGTGAGCAGCTTTGCGCTTCTGTTTAAGTGAAAAATGTAAAAAGTTGACATATTACAACATTCTTGTCACCGTTTTAGCAAAAAGTTTGAAACATACTCTCATTTAAACACCAATCTAATGCACCTCAGGCAAAGCAAACATATTTTTGTTGCAGTACAATAAAATGGGTCACCCATGTCACAAAATTTCCAGTTCTAATTACAAAAATTTGAAATAATTTAACGGTTTTAATATTTTGCCAGATTTGCATTAATCCATTTACTTTTGTCTTTAGTGCAGCTTTGTACAACTTGCGGCGCGTCGGCTGCATGCGGCCCAATCGACGTTTTTTCGGGCCCAGTCGGCCCAGTTTAGGTTTGCACTGTAGTAAACGTATCCTACATACTGAAAACCTGTCGTTATTTTGATAATTTTGATGTCGACATTGTTGATGCAGGTATTTCTCAGGACCACTTTATCATGTCTGTTAACATTGTAGTTAGAATTCGAACGCTTTCAGTCCATTAGCTTAGGCTGAATTTAAGTTGTTAAGATCAAAGTAAGCCATTCAACGTGCGGCCCTCATTAATATGTCATAAAATGTGCGGCCCTGGTTAAGATAGTGACATAATTTTTGGCTCAGTAAGCCATTTGGGTTGGACATAACTGCTTTAGTGTAATATTAAAAAATTCAGGTAATTAGAAATTTGTCCACCGACATTGGCCTGGTAGGTTTCCAACATTAAGACGAGTGTGTGTGCTGTGTTATGTAGTGGTTATATTAGTAATTTCAAGCTTCTTTGCACAGCTTAAAGTCATGATAAACAACTAAAGCATGAGCCTGTAATCGTGAAAGGTGTTAGATAATAAGAAGTTCAGGACTCTTTGTCACGTTGCCGATGAACTATTTTTAATTGATTCAGCCAAAAAGTTTTGAAAAAAGGTTAATGTGAAGCATTTTGAATGAGGTTGAAAAAGATGCAGCAAAAAAACAACCTTTATCAATCATAGCATGTTGTCGTGCAGCTTTCAGAGTTCTGCATTTCAGTGGTTTTGCAAACCGTTTGTCTCTTTTTCAACCACTTACGTTTGAGCGCAGGCAGTCGTTTGTAACGTTTAACTGCATTTATCTTATTTATCTTCCCTATGTTACCCCCATGATGCCATATATTCTTTTAAGTTAGAATTGCAATGAAATAGATTTAGATTTTCATCACAGACAAGTAAACGTATTCACAACTTATATCTTTTATTATACCCAGTTATAATATCCACAGACCCAATTAGCTTAAAGTACATGAAAAATATCAATCATATTTTGCACTTTAATATGAATGCGACCATATCGTAAATGTTCTTTGAAACTACAGCATCCCTTAACATTAAAGTCTTCAGTTCTGTAATGCAAAGATAAACAACAGGGTGATTTCCGAGAAAACTAACTTACAAAAACAGAGGGCTAGTTACCTAACAGTTGATTTACAACACATCATGAGTTACCATTACTAATACAAAATTTTGCTTTCACTAACTGCAATGCAAAACGACGAAAATGCGCACAAAAAATTAGTATATTATATAAACAGTCAAGTAATTAAAAATGTAAGAAACAAAATTAAGGATAAACCTAAAAACATTTGATGCACGCACTGTTGCATTATGTCTTGGTCACATTGGGACTTCCACAAGATCAAAATTTCTTTGGGTTGGATAATAGTTGAATTCAAAGTAGTGTTTCCAAGCACATGATGAAACAGCGTTAGCAAGTTTAAAATAATCAAGTCAAATCATTGGCATTGTTGGATTGCTGGTAACATATTTATTCTTCTAAGCCAGGGTGGGGAACCTGCGGGCCACGGGCCAAATGTAGCCCGCGTGAACATTTAATATGGCCCCCATCAGAATTTTCTTACCCAAGTTAGAACATAACATCGCATCAAAACGAAATTCCATGACAAGCACAAACGTATACAGTAAGTAAAGGGTAGCAACTCTCGCTCCTTGACGTAGTTCTCTCTCTTTAGTTTCCTTTTAAAAATAAAGGTAGAATCTCAAGCTAGTATTACTTAATTTTTGCGGTCCGCAAGCGATATTCCACAATTCAAGTGGCCTGTGATAGCAAATAGTTCCCCACCCCTGTTCTAAGCAAACCTCTTCTCAAGCATATGAGCACATTCCATGTGGCTATGTTGTATTGTTTGAACTAAACAACCAATTTTTCACAAAAATCATCTTCTAGGTTCTGTTGCTCAAGTTGTGAAACACTACAAACACATACGTCATACCTGTTTGAAGCAATGATAGGCTGAGCACCAGCGCAATGGAAAACGCTGGGAACAGTTGCATCCTACTTCATCAAGAATCAACACTCACGTCAAGGAAATCAAGGACAAACGACAAAAGCAATGAATTATTCCAACCCCTAATCGCAGACGCGTTGCTGTAACCTAGTTTTAATGAGAAAGGAGGTTAATAAATTTTTCATCTGGCAATAGAAAGCAGCTATTTATGTAAACAAGGAGAAAAAAACTTTTGAAAACAGGAAAATGAAGAATTGGCTACGATTGTCCGCAATATTAAATACTAAGTCATCTTGGCTGCCATTTCCAATATCCACACGCCATGTATAATTAAAATCCAGGCATCAATTTATTCTTTTATTCGTTACGAAAGAGTTTCAAGATGTTTGAATTGTTTTGTTATTGGGAAGCACAGAAGTATGAAAAATAAAATAATATTCAAAGCATATAGTTTAAGTAAATTGTATATGAAATTTACCAAATAATATACCTGTTCAAACGAATATTTGTTGCATTAAAGAGGAAGACAAACAAAATATATTACGTGAAAATTAATTGTTTCCTCCTGCCTTACGGGAAATGTTTCGTAATGAAAATGAGGAATGTGACATGCCTAAAGATGACACAGTATTTTTCCAAATTTCACCATCGTATAAATGACTGATACAGGAAGCATCTCTACCTTCGCCTATTGCCAAAGTTTTGCTATTAATATTTGTTTTAATGTTGTGATACGTCATAATTGCATGATACTCCTTAACATCTGCAAGTACTCTTGAGTTCACTGTTTTATTACAATTGCCAATATGAACTTTTAAAGCATCTGCCTGATAAACACTTGACAAAATCTGCTGTTGGTTGTATATTGCATTCCTTCATAAAAACAAAGAAAAAAATATGGGGTTAAGCGAAATGGTGAAGTATGTCAGCCAAAATACGAAACTTCACTTCAGCTTCTACACCGCCAACAGATCTGCAACACGTTCTGTTAAGACATTGTAATCTTGCAGTAACTGTTCGCAGAATATAAATTACGTTTGACAGCTTTCAGCAATCAAGAAAAACACGATAATGTGTTGTGAGCAGTGCAAACATTTCTCATGATAAAGCAATCAATAAGAGCATAGCACGAACAAGTCAAGCAACGCAATGCACAAGGTACAAACATTTGCCGCGATAAGATTAATCATCCACAAAGTTGGATCAGCATGCATTCATGCCCACGTCAAATGGAATGTTACACAATAACCACTGCATTACAACAAACCAACATCATCATAACTCCACTTTGAACCTGACATGTGTCACGAAGTGCTTTGTGAGACAATTTGCAGTAAAAATGTTTTTTGTTTTCAATCTTCTCTTGTACTCTCAATTGCGTTTGTGTTTCATATACTGTGTTTATATTTGTCCTATTGGCATTTGTTCGAAATGAGAAATACAGTTCCAGCCCATAGTGTTTCATTAAACTCTGAAATACTGCTGATCAAATTTGCATCTTTGCAGAAATCGTTTACTGTGTTTACTATATACTGTTCTTGAGTTCTCCACCACAGTTTGAGAAGACCAGTCAAAGTTGGTCCAGTGACGTGAAAAGAGAGTTTTGGTTAAAATTCAAAAATTTTTACATGCACACTGGCAGCAATGGACTGCTCGACCAACTGCAGCACTGGTCATCATCTTTGTGATTGGTCTTCCTGATTTGTTAAGTATTGCCTAAAACCTTTCGGAATACGAAGAGCCAAATCACATTACGGCAAGCACCAACTTAGCAAATCTTTTTGCAGAGCCTCTGTAGAGAAAAGATTCATTGACTCGTCAGCTTCGAAGTAGATGCTGTCAACCCATGCATTTTGGAAAGCATTCTGGTTAATGTATTTGCGCAAAGGCAGCAAACTTTTCAGGAACGTTTTGTAGGTTTGTAGCAATGTTAGAAGCCAATGTTGCAAGCTTCAGCATCCGCCTGTACGGTCACCAAGCTTTACTGGTTGGAGCAAAGCAGAACCTAAAAGTAAATATTAAATACGAGTGCAAGCAAGCACGCGTCGCGCGCAATGTGTGCAGTGCAGCTAAGAGATGTTTTCTGTTGCGTAAATCACTTCATGTACGGATGGATCAGCATCACTACTGGGATTACTTTAACACTTTGAGTGTTTCGCCAACCGCGTTAACCATAAAAAGAGCTAAATTTTCGTCGTTTTCCTCCGTTCGTTCTTGGGGTTCTACAATATCTGAAGAGTTGCAGCTAGAAAATGTTTCAGTAGCTGGAAAATCTGGTGCTGAAAAATTTTCACCCCACCTTACGACGAATGTTTGAAAATGTGTGCAGAAGCACAAAATTGCTTTCTCAAATTCAACATTAGGTAAGCATCAACAGACCTATGATGCCATTCCTTAACAAACAGGTGGCTCGCAGAAAAGGGTTCATTTGTGACTTTTTTCGTTGCTTTTGCTGACACTATCAGCTTTCATTTTATGTCTTTATTGGCAGGAAGAGTTTACTTAAAAACACGCTTTGCAAAGGGACCAAGAAGGCATTCATGTCTTCAACTCCGCCATGTCATCTATCATTCCAAGCGGAACATTTACAAGCAAAACCTATCATTCACTTTGGCCTTCTCATTTGTCCGGAACGTTCTTCCACGTCACACATAAAATCTTCCATTTCTAGAAAGAACTTTACATTGAGCAAGCAACTTTGGACTGGTTATGTCAAACAAGCTGTCGCAGTCTCTAGAAAAGAACTTGTTGCAGAGGAACTTGTTGGAAGCACGCCTTATGTAATCTTGTGTTACTTAATATTGAGAGGAGCTTGTTGCAGGCATGTGTTATGTAATTTTGTGGGACTTAGCTTTGTGGTACTCACTGCGCTTCAGTGACTTGTGCTGCTTTAAGGTCTACCTCTACTGATCACTAACACTAAACAGTTGAAACTACTATGGTGTGGAAAGTAAACGTGATGCACCTGTACTATCACCTGCAAATTTATTCGAAAATGTTTTTGTGCAGGGATGAAGCCGAAAAGCGGAAAGGAAACGGCGACCATACAAAATGTTATAGAATACCTTTGTTTGTGACTTTCGAGTATGTAAAGAACCAGCATGATGCGGTGCCGATTGAGGTTATTGTGGTCGGTATTTTCCAGGGCCAGCGTCGGAAACGGGGTAGGGTTGTTTTGTTGTTTTCGAGTGGGTAAAAAGAAATTTCACCACATTTGGTCCCCCTAGAAAAATCTTTTTGGCTATCCCTGGAAAAATCCACTACTGGCCAGCCCTTGGAAAAAATCCTTCCGACGCCCATGGTTCGTTTCACTACCATAAGAAAACAACATGTACTTACTTCACCTTCGTGTTTTCCATTTCTGTAAAATTACATTCACTCTCATCTTACCCACTTTATGTCATTTGTGGAAGGCTCTCTCTAAGTAAACTTCATCCCACACTCGCGAAAAACTACAACGACTAAGGAATGAACTTATTTCAATGTTCTCCGAACTTGAGGTTTCCTACTACCTGCTACCGCTGCAAACCCAGATCTGAAGAAAAATATTTTGTTGGATTATAAACCGCTTCGTAATGGTATGGAATTCTATTTCCCAGTGGTTAGTGTCTTGGTCTGTTTCCTCTTTTAATTGTTTCGATCATTGCAATAGCTAGTTGTAACTATGCAAGTTAAGAGTAGAGGTATGCGGGCTCTGTTTTTTTAGTCCCAATCCAATACTGATCCGGTACCAACTAGACACAAGCAATCCGACTCCTTTTTTAATCCGGGTAAGTATAATTCAAGCAAACAAACAGTAACGTTTTTTCAGTAAACACAAAATCCAAATCCAGTCCGGATCCGGCTGCAGGAAAGACATTCTCACTGCTGATCCCGTTGGAAGCAGCCGGAGTCCGGATCCAAAAAAATCTAACATCCAGTCCATGCACACCTCTAGTTAAGGGGCAATTATTCGTTGTTACACAACTTTTTAAGATCTATTCATCGCCAAATGAAAAACTTTTTCGCTTCTCTCAAAACTTTTTACGGCTTGATGTCTAACTTAGCATTTCAAAACCTTAAAAGGAAACTCGGCCACTTTATGTGGAGGAACACCTGAAACTTTTAGAAGGAACAACCCTGAAAAAGATCGTCTGGTGTGTTTAAGAAAATACACATTAGTTTTTTGTTTCAATCTAACGAACTTTTCAAAAGATTCTTGGGTGAAACCTTTGGACTTCATTGTTTCCTAAAAAATTGTCATCGATTCCTTTTCTCAGTTTGATACAGAAATAGCCTTGCAGCAGCATCAAACGCATTAACGTTAACCTTAAGCACCTAGCAATTTAGGCAATAATACCTTTACTGTTGCTAAAAATTGAAAACACATCTACCACATCCTGCCATCTGTCGAAATTCGGAGATTCCCGGCATACAAAAAAACCTGACAGATGTAACGTTCATGTGCGCAGGGTCACTTCAACCACCATGGAAGAAGTTGTTTTGAAGTGCGCAAGGTAATGATTGAAATGGAAACATCAACAAAAATCTACCCAAAGCAAAATGATTAAATTTGAAATACATTCCAAGATATTTTTCTTCGGGCCTAATAAAGCAGACAAGACAAGATCGGACAAACAAGTTTTCTTCACGTGAGTATTTTATTTTAATGGAAGAAGAGGCGGACTGTTTTACTGCTGACTACTTACAGCGCAAACATGACTTGACTTGACTTGACTTAAGGGTTTGCTCAAAAAAAACATTTATACGCTACCTCTATCACTACTTGCCATCGTGTTGAATCTAAGGCTGTGACGAGACAAACTTTTAGTTTAGTATGGCAACTTTACTTCCAACACTACTTCTGCTTGATGTACAGTCGATCCATTACTACAGGAGTAACAGTCGATCTGTTATTCGATCCGCTGCAGCAGTGCTACCTGAACCCTAGACTTTGGAATTTAACAATATCTTTGCTGAAAATCGGTTGATACATTATATTTTTATAACTTGTATAGTGTTCCGGAATTAGGCTTACCCCAATGATTCAAAAGTCGATGTGCGTTTGCTTTTGTTCAGATTTTATCAGGGATGTACCGAGGGTGGGCAAGGGCGGCACAATGCCCCGGGCACAAAATTACTGGGAGCGCCGAAAAGCCCAAAAATGTCGCAAGCACTTTCCTCAATACAGTACACTTGTTCCCAGGGGGCGCCAAAATTATTTCTTGCCCCGGGCGCCATCTAACCTCAGTGTGTCCCTGAATTGTATGTTGATAGCACGAAGTCAGATGCTTCACTGTACCTTGATGTTGCCTTTGAATGGATGCTTAGATCAAAATTAGTAAACGCTGAACGTTTATAGGGCTGTTCATATATAGAAATGTTAAGGATCGCTTGTGTAGCAGCGAAGGTTTGGTGACTTTTCATCACTCGTCATTTCATCACGCGACAATTAATCACTGACATGAAACCATTAGATAGTTGATCACGCAGACATTTAATCACTTACACGGTTTGGTGACATTTAATCACGTGGTGATAAGTGTCCCTTCTAAAGTGGGTAACTGCGCAACTGCGCAATACCACCAGATCATTTGCACAGTGAAATCTCATCCTTGCGCACTTGCGACATTCCAAATTTAATATCGTATATGTAACGCTTAGCCGTTTTACCGCTTGAAACACTTCGTTGGTTATGTGTCTGCATCGCTGCGCAATTGCATACGCAATAAAACAAACATTTGCTCAGTGTAGAATTTTCTTAGAGAAAACACTGGTGACGATAAATCACTAATCTTTTATCACTGGATAGTTAATCACGGGCAATTAATCACTAAACACTTTAAAGATTATTAACCATTCACTTTATTAGTCATTGAAAAATTTCTACATGTTTTTATTTGTGCGAGAAATACGCAATACTACGCAAGTATGCTAAAATCACACTGAACAAGTATCGAGATACTGTATGTTCGACTCGTTGTTTTAGTGTTTGATGACGCTTCGGTGCAAATGGCTGCAAACCGGATAGACCTTGTAAAAATGCTTTTAGTTGCATCTGCATATCTTTTTCAAGTCCTTTCATGAAAGTCCATAATGTTGCGTGATAACGATGAAAAAGTGCATGTATTCGGTAATGTTTGGTAATGCCAACCTTTGACTAACTTCGTTGTTGTTGCAATCCCTTCAGACACAGTTTCGAAATGATTCTCTCGTTCCTCTGGAAAGATGGCAGAACTATAATGTTCACTGCGTCCTGGCCGTCGTCTGCTTGGAATATACGTATGTTCAAAATACGCTGAAAGCTCATGGCATCTTTTCATGGCCTGGCATGTTGGAAAGTTTAAGAAAAGTTGGATGAAGGAACTATAGTAAAAGCAGGTAAGCAGGATAACCAATCTTTTAAATTGTAATGCTTTTCGTAGTCTTCTTGCATATCACTTCCGTTAACTTTCCATGAGGGCGAATACCACAAAACTAATCCGGCACAGGAAGAAATCCGATTACAAACTGAGAAAAAGAAAACGAGTCTTTTTGAGGCTACAAAGAAGAGGTCAAATAACCTTGAAAAACTGTTTCATGCCTTCATTACAATCAAGACCAAATCAGCGGAACCAGAGAGGGCTTTTTCAGCCACGGGACTATTTGTCACAAAACTCAGGAACAGACTGACTACTGAACGTGTGTATTGATTGTCATGCGTCAGTCTTATAAACATCATTGAAAAACTGTCTTTAACTAATAATAATTCGCTAATAAACTGCACAGGGACAAGCAGTAATAATTTCACAATGATATTGAGTTTTATCGCTCAGGAATCGCATTCATTTCAAAACCGAAAAAAAACGGGTTTTCCCGTTTTTTTTTCTCTCAGGTACCCAAAACCCGGGTTTTAAAATTTTGCCCCGAATTGGAAACACTAGCAAATTGGTGCTGTAGCCTTCTTATCAGGCGCACAGTGTGCGGAAGAGCTGCGAAGACTATCAACTCCTGAAGGCAAAACCGAGTGCAACAAAACCAGACCTTGTAAATTTCAGTGTACGCGCCACAAGACCGCTGTAGTCATAAAGCGCCATCAACACACTATACCTCAAAAAAGTTGCCTTCCATCATGGAACTTAACGATACAACAAATGGTGCTACTTGGTGCTAGTGGCTCTTGACAGAAACATCAGCTTAGTTTAAGGAGCCTTCAGATAAAGTTAAAAAGAGCAAACACAAATGCTTCCAGTACATGACGGAAGGCATGTTTTTTGCTGTAGATAACACGACTCAAATATTAACATTCCGGTTCTACAGTAATGTTCGAATTAATTTGGGACAAGCAACTTTTTGTTGGTTTTTGGAAAGTTTTGTCGAATCACCGGCAGTAAATTGAAAAATACCGGTTCTTCTTCTTGAGTGTGAGTAGCGGTTCAAACAACATCCACAAGGTCCTCAAGCCATTTAATGTTGTTGATATTAGGGGACTGCAGGTCTTCCAGGCAGTTCGGAGGGCGAAGGATGTTACAGTCGAAGATTATACAATTGGCCAACTCCTGCTCATGGCCACAGATGCATTTGGGTGTGTCTAACATGCCCCAGCGGTACAGGCATGTATTAAAGCGGCCGACGCCACTTCTTAGTCTATTCAGTGACCGCAGGACCGGATTTGCCTATAGGCTATGTAGGTTTAAACCTAGGGCCTCAAGATCCAAGGGAGCCTCAAACAAACTGTGGTACGCATAGAGTCAATTGCCGATATATGATCAGTTCTATAAATATTCTCCAAAAATTGATGTTTTAATTATCATGAAATGTGGTTTTATTCACCTAACCAGATGTCGTGTTGATAACGTCACCGTCTTCCAACGAGTTTCCATGAATCTCAAAATGACCGTTGGTCAAGCCGCATGCCGATCCAGTGATGTCCTATTCAAAGCATGTTGGCTGCGTCCTGTGTTTGCTGAATCGTATCGTATCTATGGTTACGTGTGAATCAGGCGAAAGAACTTGTGGCTTTTCGTGTTTGAAATGCACCTGGCCTGATCAAAGGTTTAAGGTTGTACAGCAGTAGGCAGATAGGAGCTAGTATGTGTAGGGCGAGCAGCAGTATCCTACAATAAAAACAAAGTTTTCTCTTCTGAGCAACGCAGTAGTTTTGTTAGCGTTTCTATAACGTACAAAGCTTGTTTGCTATTTTGAGACGTGATTTTTTCCATTTTAATTTTCTTTAGCAAAGTCATTCACAAATCAGATTGCTATTGAGTAGGCTACTTGCGCAAGTTTGTACTCCTTCCATGCTAAGCAAATCAGAGAAGATCTTTATGAGCTCCAATAGTAAGCAAAAGCCCCTTTGCCAATTGGCAACCACATCTACCGCAAAGGGACAGAGAATAAGGAAACAGCAAGAAAATGACAAAAGCGGATTTGAATCTGATGCGGTGGATTAGTGGTACCTACACTTTATGCAACCATGAGGACTCTTATTTCTTAGCTTGATGGTCACTAACTGATCAAGAGAAAGGTCTTTTTCAAGATTCAGAAGAATTAGAAATGAATTAAATGTTCCAGGAGAGGTGGTCCACACTAAGCATTCGGTGCATTAAAAGCAACAAACTTTGGGAAACAAATTTTGATGAATTCTTAGATGATTTGCTTGTGAAGAACGCCAGGCAAAACCTTATTAATTGTTTGCCCTGTCATTTTCAACCACTTGTTTCGATGATTGTTGTTTATTATTACTTAATACGTACTTGTATTTCAATATTAACAGCACAAGGGACGTTTGAAACAGTACCGTCCCACGTGGAAGCATTAGTGAATTCAGCCCCTTCAAATTGAAATATGAAACAATATAAATCAGTGGAGATTTTATCAAATTTTCAGAATGTTAAGTCCTCCTGCACAAATGTAAAGCTCCCCTATTGATGACTTTCTGGTGACGGTAATGGGCGTCGGAAGAGAGACAGGGGGACTTCGGCCCCCCTGGAAATTGAAATTGACATTTTCCATTTTTAGCAAAAAAGGTAGTTAGTTGCCAGTGGGTGAAATGAAATTTCGCCACTTTTGGCTCCCCCTAGAAAATCTTTTTTGCTACCTCTGGAAAAACCTTTCCGACGCATGTGGGAGCGGTTCTGGTTTAAATCCCACACCATGACAACCCATTCAGAAAACCTTCGCGCAGGGACATGTGTTTCATGTTTTTCCAAGTGACTGCTTGCATTCCTGATATAGGCTACTTTGTTTCAACGTCTACAGCCAAACACAATTTTATCGAATTTATCCGGTTTATTGAGTAAATGCATCGTGAGGCGGTAATAAGCTTTTGTTGAAAAGAGTTGTTCATATCTATCGTGACATTTGCCCCAAGTTTGTAGCAAGATATGCATTTGTCTGCAAACTTGTTACACACAACTGAAGCTGAAGCAATATTGTGAGATTGCAAAAGCATTGATCTGATACTACCAACACATAGCACAAAACCCGCTAAATCTCTGAATAACTATTCAAACCTAGTCTACGCTTTGGTCTCTGGAAAAAATTACACTGCGCTTTGATTGTTCCAGAAGCTGTCCAAAAGGAAGATTATTCGTTGCGTTGCTCACCGCACATGAAACAACACAATAATAGCCAAGAGTGTAGTTACAGCCTATGCTCCTGTTTTCAGGGCCGTAGCCTATACCTTTCGTGCTTCCGCATCTGTACAGTTTAGTATGGAAATAATGTGACTGTCCAGATGTAAATGAATTTTTTGTGTGGGACTATAATAATGGGGACTTTTTAGGTTTGAACAATGCACTGCATGTTACCCCTTGGGAATTCATTATCATGCATTCTCCCAATGCTAATTCAGCAATTTCAAATATTACAAACTTCATAAACCATACGCTTCAAGCTTTTATTCCCACAAAAATAGTTTATCCGTCTAACAAAGGCAAGCCTTGGTTTACCCGCGAGCTCCGACTTCTAATTCAAAAAAGATCTCGCTATTACAAACGCTGGCTTAAAAACCAAAAACATAAACCACAAACCTCTATATAATAAAACCAGAAACCTAGTTCAACGCAAAATAAAACTGGCGAAACAAAAATATAACGAGCGGTTCATGAGCAAACTAAATGTTGTCAAAACCT
>JGI24021J15306_10000215_pt1 | contig 36536 bp, 22 predicted proteins | sample Ectturendosymbi1_FD_15306 | JGI IMG/M metagenome (IMG submission 15306)
TTTGAACCAGAAACGTTAGAAAGTCAATCAAAGGCTCAAAAGACTCGGACTCGAGCATAGTTTCCAATGAAAACTTCAGCGAAACACTTTGGCCTAGCGGTTGAGCCCTAGGCCAGGCAACATGAGCCAAAATGATCCCAAAACTACTTCACTTATGACGATAGTCACAAAAAATCTACACTCCCCAATCAAAAAAATTTATTTCGAGTGCAATCTACTAGATTGGCCGATCCATTTGAGCCCTTGAACAGTTCTCTAGCGCAATCGGCGGTGGAGCTAGGGCGTTGGTAAGGCAACCGAAAACTGCTGTTTTTTAGGCCGAAATCTAAGTACGAATATATCGTACGCCGGCCCTCAAAGTGTTAATAGGTTATTAGCGGGGTGTCCTCTTTTTGCATTTTTCACAAAATATTGAAAAACCTCACCAAAAGTTTCAAAAGTTATCTCCCACCATTTTCAACTGAAACAGATTTTGTAATCAGTAGCTGTGCTTTTCAATGTTGAAATGCTTTATCAACTGTTGTTGAACTGCGTAAGCCCACAAGGAGTGAGTTAGTGGTAGCCTGTTATAAGTGGTAACTACATTAAAATTCTATGGTGGAATAGTCTGTGCCCGGTACCATAGTTGATGAGCATGACTGGATGATTTGCAGTGAATTAGAAGAATTTGTGCATATTGGTTGGGCAACAAAGTGGATACACAAACTTTCCGTGTTTCTTGTGTCTGTCGGACAGCAGAGCTTGCCAAGAGCATTGGGCTAGGGAAAGTTGCCCAAAGAGAGAAAGACTTGAGATTGGGGAAAGAAATATTACACGCCTACACTCTCCTTCGGTTTATCCAAACTAGGTGTTACTTCCTCCTTTCCATATCAAAGTATGAAAACAGTTTGTAAAAGCTTTAAATAGGTAAAAGTTATTGCTTTGCATATTTGTGTGAAAAGTTCCCTGCACTGAGCACTGAAAAGTTGAGGGCTGGAATTTTTGATGGCCCTCAGATATGACGTTTAAATGCAGGACAATTATTTTCCACTTACCTTGACAACCCTTGCAAAAATGCTTGGCGGTCACTTACATCAGTTGTCGAAAACTTCCTTGGATTTTTTAAAGCTAACTATTACGACCTTTCAAAACAGCTGTTAAATTCTTACAAAAAATTAGGATGCAATATGAGTGTGAAGGTTCATTTTCTTCATAGTCATGCACACTTTTTTCCTGAAAACTTAGACGCAATGATTGAAGAGCAAGGAGAGTCCTTCTACCAAGATATAATAACAATAGAAAAGATACCAGGGATGCTGGAATACCAACATGTTGGCAGACTATTGCTGGTGCTTAGAGGTTGCTGGCTGTAGCTACTCCCGAAAAACACAGAAAAGACAATTTTTGGATTAGCAACCGTGCAATCTTTTTTGTCATAAAAAAAGAGTATGATATCATGTTTGGGCTTTTCTTTACATTTTGACCTTGTTTTTTCACCACTTCTTTGCATTGCAGGGCCATAATATCTGTGTAGTTTCTCATCTGTGTCTTGCAAGTCACAGTTGCAAGTATACAGTATACACTAACTGAAGTCTTGTGTTTGTTTAACCTCTGTATGTTTTCTATGCTGCACATTGCTCTTCATAAGCTAGTTTACAAATCACGGTTATTACAAGGAGTCACTAGTGCTTAAATAACATGTTAGCCAGTTTAACAAATCACGAAACGTGCAACCCTCATATGCAACAGTATGCTTAAAATGCTACAACTGCATAAATTTAAAATATTAAATAGCTGAAAAACTTGACCACATACGAGAATCCGACAACAGTTTTGACATCAGCACCCCGAAATTATCTCAAACGCTCTCAAACCCCAATCCCCATGAAATTAATTTAAAATTGTAGACCTGTGTATTCGATTACATTTGTGAAGTAATCGCCCCATGTCTGCTAAAGACATTTTATTTCAGTGTTGTATACTGCAGCAGTTCTTGTTTGAGTATTGAAAATCATTTAAATCTAAAAAATGATTTTATAGAAGCAGTTTATCCTATGGGGATATTAATTTATGCCACATATTTGTGCAATTTTTTGGAGATATTACTGTGCTGTTATAGGGAAATTAAATCTTAAGTGGATGTGCATTGTGCAGTGGTATGTCATGTGTTATCAGACATCCTAAGAATTCAGAGCGGTAAACTGATAACAGTCGTTAGCAACATGCAGTTGTTTTTAGCAAGCGACACAACATATTTTTGTGTGTTGGTTCACATGTATCAACATTTTGATCAGGTCTACTGTCAGAGTTGACTCTGCAATCACGTGATTTCACTCATACCCTCTATCCTGCAATAAAGTCATCTTTCTTTTATCCAACATCATCAAGAAAACTGCGAATAGAGAAGGTGGAATTAGTTCATAATGCTACTTTACAAGAAGAAGTGAGTAATTAAATATTTTCTGTTGCTGTCTTTCCCAGAGAGTCCCAGGTTTGCTGCAGAATTTTTAAAACTGGAATCAAAATGTTTGCACTTTGATAAGCATATCAGTTCCTGGTTTGGTTTCAGATCTGGGTTTGATTTAATCTAGTGGTCAAAGTGCTGAAAGACATGCAAAGTAAAAAGTAGCTGATATTTTATGAAATCCTACCAGCCAATTATGTCTTTTGATTTTAAATTGTTCTGGTCAGATATTTTTGCTATGATTCCAATTTGTAACTGTTTTCTAGCTAAGACAAAACCCAATCATTTGCATACAAATTTCTATCTTTGAATAAAAATTTGAGGGTTTATGCAGTATCACACTTGAAAAACCACTTTGTTTTTTTGCTTTGAGAAGGTACCTGCAGCTAAAGTGTTAACAATTCATTACAATTTAGAATGTTTAGTGGGTATGCTTCATCTTCTAAAATTCTTGTTTCGGCTATGGTCTAGCATACAAAAAGGTATTATAAATTACAGAATCTAGTAAACAAAGTGATAACAATCTAGTATTAGTAAAGTTACAGTGCTACAAGCAACTGGTTTGCTACCATAAGATTTAAGTCCAGCTGTTGTGCACCAGAGCTGTTGTGCTGTTATTGAGTGTTTGCAATGCAACTGTTATTTTGTTTAATGTTTTCACTGCATTGATACTTTTCAGTTTTCAGAAAAGAGAAAAAGTATGAAGGATGAAGGAAGAAGCGAAAAAGAGCTAGCTGAATGTTATGCATTTATTTTATGCAAGGAAAAACTACAGGTTGCTTTAGCTTTATCATTTTTTTGCAATTTTATATAAAAAAATTTGAATGAGATTTAAAACCTCCAGATGTTTTCTTCCATTATCTATGAGCAAGTGCAATATCAAACATATATACAGTATTGCCAGTTGAAATACTGCTTGCAAAACATTTGCTATGCTTTCCCCATGAAGTCCACTATGCCAGGGGTGGGCAAATAATTTTGCCTTGGGACCACTTTCAGAAGGCTGCCTTTAGCGGAGAGGATACCTTCTTATGGAAGCAGAAGCAAGTCTCTGTTAAGTTAGGCTCAGCAGTAACATTTACTATGGTAAGGTGGAGAATATTTCAGATTTGAAAATTTTCCTGAAACCTTCCACGGGCCACTGAAAACGCTGTGTCGGGCCACATTTGGCCCGTGGGGCCGTTATTTGCCCACCCCTGCACTATGCAGTAGTACTCCATGGAGCAGTGCACTCTAACCCTGCATGACAAACATTTCAATCAAACACTGTCTCCACCCAAAAGTAATAATGATGTACCCATTGCTTAAAAGGATGGTGATGGGGTGACCTCAGTACAGGTATGTTTTGGTCGGTTTTGTTAATTAGATATTTATATGAAACTATGTATGGTATCACTTGTAATTGTATTTGCTTAGCTGTGTGAAACATTTGGTGATGGGTAGGTTTGGTTTTTGTATGGAAATATTTACTTTGTAGTTGAATTTAAATTAGCAAAATCGTACTTTATTCTTCTATCAGGTCATTTGTAGGGATGAACATAATTGGCGTATTGAATCATTGATTGAAAAACTGAAGGATTTGAATCCAAATCAGAGGTTTTCCGAATATTTAGATTCGAAATGAATTTGGATTAAATGAACGTGAAAAATTGCAAAGTCGGCAAAACAAATGGTTTCAGTAAGTTTTGCAGTTGCAATAAATTTTGCAGAGGCACTCCTTGCACTCCTGAGTAAGAGAAGCGCTGAACAAGCTCACGGGACTGTGTAGTGCTGTAACAAGGTAAACCGTTTAAGGCCTGCAGAAGCCACAAACATGCCAGGCCTATGTTTGCCCATAAATCACCAGCTGCTAGAGCCCTCTAAAGGTGCGGAGTCTTGTAGTTTCGATTAAAAAATGCTTGGGAAGTTTCGAATTTGCATTTTTTGTAGGTGACTTCATAATTGGGGTAGGTTTAGGTTTATTGGATGACGTCATAGAGCCTTGGGCCCCAACCCCATGTTTCTTTCTTCTAAAAAAAATAGGTGAAAATCTGCATCTTTGGAGCCCTTGACTTGCCTTCTAGCGTTTGTGGTTCACAAGTCATGACTTGAAAAAAACAAATTGATTAATTAATCCCCTAGGGTATTAAAGAATTAACTATTGTCAATTTTTGGCCATAACTTTAGAACCACAAATGCTAGAAAGCCAATAAGAAGTTGCTGTAGAATCTGCAGTCTATAGGGCAGACAGAAACTTTATGATTCTGATTCTTTTCACACAAATTTAAGGTCTCCAGTGCAATCCATTACAAAGTCATAGCATTTTTACTAAATTTGACCTCTGTGTAACTTTTAGCCTTGTGTTAGTCGACCACTAGAGAGAGCAACTGAAAAATTCCAATGGAATTTGGAGTTTTGGACCATTTGCCAACTTTGTGGAGGGGGCACTTTTTCACTTTAAAAAAAAATTTTTTTTCACCCTGACCTACGTAGTAATGTGTTTTTCTGTTTTGCTTTACCAGTGTTATTCATTTTTAAACATAAAATACTCATAAACGAAAAGTCGATATGCTGGTATTCATATGCAACAAGTTATTCTGGAATAGAATTCGATGTTATGGAAATGAAATAGAGATTCTGGAAAACTCTGGAACTTCTTAATTGTCCATAATACACATTACTAGTCATTTCATACAAATTGGGTCATTTTCTAAAAAATACCCAGGGGCACATTTTTGTATGAAACATACCAAGTCTATATACTAACATATTATAACAATGCACAAAAATTGTAGCTCAACCTAATGTAACATATTGCAATATCATGCTGTGAAAGTTCCTACTCCACCTCCCTTGTTTATGTATGCAGCATTTTTCTCCATGTTTAGATGGCATTAATGTTAAGTTCAGTGAATTCAGAGTTAGTCTTCGTAGAGAACTTTGGCTGTTCCTTTTGTTTTTTTTGTCAATTTTATATTTCTATAGTCAGTTGTAGTATTAGGCAATCAGGAAGAAAACAGATGTGACCATTTTGAAATATTTTCCCAGTTTCAAGAGTGGACAGACTGTTTCAAACAATGGGTGATTATTCAAAATGTAGTTACCGTATTTTGGAATGCATTTTTGACTGCCATAAACTGTTTAACCTATTTTGACGCTATAGTGAAAGCTTGACAGTAGGCTCCAATAAGGACCTTCAAGAAGAGAAGTCAAAGATGTGTTAGTTTGCTGCTATTATTTACTGCATGAACAATTGCCCAAAGTTCTGAAACTTGCATGAACAAATTAACCTCTAAACGAGGCAGAAATTTTGATCATGGGCTGCAAACCATTTTTTCGTCAGATCAGCTAATGGTTACAGCTATTGTTGAACCTTGCCACCTTGAAATTTTCATTGAATTTAAACATAGTATCATCTGAAAAAGCGAAAAAATGCCATACACAGAAACAAGGCAGAGGGGTAAGAACTATTGGATATTTCAAAATGTACAAATAATGTTGAACTGTAATTTTTTCTTTGTCCATTATTATGTTATTACCTATGTCATTCTGTCAATATTTGAACGAAATTTTAAAGGCCGAGTTGGCAGCATCTGATTTAATATGAAATGACTCCAATATGTTGTAACCCTGCTACTGTTTGATCTTTACCGTCGTTAGAATATTTTTTGGAGCCATATGGCTCTGCTGAAAAGCATCTTTTTCCTGAATTAATCTAAGCCGAGAAAATTTGTTGTAAAAGTTTTACGTGTATAGTCGCAGCTTTGTTTTTTTTTGATCTTTTGTTAAATGTATTTTTGACTTTTTTACTTTATTTTCAAATTTATCCGAGCCGCTTTTTACAGCTGATCACACTCAGTTTGGTTGCTAGGGCTGGGTAAAAGAAATAAATTTTGTCAAGAATATTCGTGATTGATTGCCGTATCTAATTAGTTTCACTTAGTTTGGCAAACAGGATGTACACTTTACCACAAAAATTGGTACCCCCTGCTGTGTAGGTGATAAAATATTGTCATTTGGACTTGATGTGCTGAATCGGTGAACTGTTCCCTATTCCTATTTGCTTGGGTGAGTACTTTTAAGAGATGTGGATAATGTCGCACAGACCATTATGATTTTGTAGGTTGAAAAGATATGTCAGAATGGCTTGGAAACTGGGAACACTGGTCTGGTGTCTCTCGGGAAACCTGCGATGGGAGTTTACGTTTGCAAACATGCCGATATTGTTTCCCCCACAAATTTTGTGAACAACGACCGAGGGTACATCATTATATTCAAAATTATCAAGGTACGAGTAATAGACTGGTTGAATGCATCCGAACTTGTTTCCTGGCGGTCAACAACATGTCTCTCGCCTTTGATGCCAAATTGTGATTGATCAAAAATTGTCGCCGGCAATAGGCGGTTGAAGCGCGCAACGCTGTTTTTAAGCGTACCTCGAATTAAACGTGTTCGACAGATAATGCCGTAAAGTATATCAACGCATCTTCAGCAGAAACTGATTCACTGCTAAACTAGTAAAGACCGAAGGATTGCTGCACTTTCGGAGGTTGCATCGATTCGGGAAGCTGGGTTGTACCAGCTAATTTTAATCCACTGAAAGATTAATAAGTTCTCATTCTCAACCATTTTTTCAACGTTGTTCGTTTCGCTCTCGGAAATAGCGTTGGGGTTTTCTAGAGTAACGTGTTAAGTTTGATAAGAAGGTAAAAAACGTTCACATTTTTTGTTGTTGCCGATCTTTTTATTGATCTGCTGTGGAGCCGGCAGGTCGGAAATTCGCTCCTGAAAATTTCGGATCTAATTTTGCACGTTTGTTGCTATGTTGTTGTTTCTTATACCTCGTGTTGTGAGGACAGGTTAGTGCACTCCTGCGTTGAAATCATGCACGGAGTTTAAAAACAAAGTTGCTGGCCTGTTTTCGTAATTTCATCACATTAAAGTACACGTTTATGTAATATGACATTAAAGTATTGTTGCAGCTGCAGCGCCTTTCTTGTCAAATGTACCTCTGCCTCGATTAGAATTTGTTTGCGCATTGTTTCGCATTAGTGGTGTTATAATTCTCGCTGTAATTAATAAATTAAAGCCTTCGTAATCTTGATAGTCGCAGCGCCAACTTGGACGAAATGCAGTCTTCAGAAACCCGATCAAGTGGAGTGGCAACGATGGTGACAGGTTTTCGTTGATGTTAATGGCCGATCGCAGGAAACGACGTTGGTTTTGTGTACAGTTTTGGAGCCGTAACTCATTTAATGTTTCTGTGTTTCCAGGGTAAAACCAAAGTGGTTACGGAATGTAGAACTGGAACCACTACCCAAGAACCAACTCCCAACTTCGACTGCCACACGACTAAGCAAGTCGTGGATCAGTCTAAGAATCACATCAGAGCGTTTCAAGCATTGCAGGTCTGTCTTTATTCGTTTGCATTGCTGTACATGGGCGAACGCGTTTACCTTGCAAGTGCGGTTATTATTTTCTATATAAACGTTTCTTGCACTCGTCTAAGGGTCCATCTGCTTTAAGAGGTTTCAAAGCAATTTTATGCAGGGCAATCTTAATGAAAGCTACAAAACCAACTGATAGGAATTTGCTTTATTCGTTTGCCGCTGAACATTATTGTGATCTTGGTAGCGGACGTCACATGTTTGAACCCGAAGTTTCTTCAAAAGAATTGTACTTTGACTTCTAAAGGCAGTGAATGAGGATCAAACACGAACCGTGCATTTAAATCAAATGTACCTAAGTCATGCTGTAGCGAACTTTGATAACACTTTTTAACGATTTCACAGAAAGTCGAAACGTGTCTGAGCGATATCTCTATTAAAATGCGCTGGTGAAACGTTTTCAACGCTTCGTTTTTTTCATGCAAGAGGCAGCTTGGCGTGACTTTTGAGAAACGTTCTATTTGGATCAACTTTAAACTTTTCCATTGCACTTTAGTGGCTTATTTTGAAATAGTGACATTTCTTATATTCAGTATTACATTTATGAATACGGGGATGAAGACATGGTCAAACGTCCTCGACAAATCGTTCCTTACGCCGTACTGCAAGTCCGCTACATCGCTAAGGAAGCCGCTGCCATACCTCGAAGGGAAAGGTATATGCTTTCGCTGTTATGCAGCGATCACACCAAGCCGCTAGTAACGTATGAGCCATTGCTCGATTTTTGTGGCGTGGAGTAGAACGTTTCTTACTAGCAAGGTGTGCGTCACAGGTTATGCAGTTTGATCTTCAAATGCACAGCACGGTGTATGACGGTGTACGTCTCAGCCTGAGATAAGGTGTTTTGAGAAACACTCTGGTATTTAGGAATTTAACCAGCAAATGTGAGTAGCCTCAGGCAGTTTGTGATGAACCACCGCGGCTAATTTTTGAAAAGCAGTATTAGCCAGATGCATTGCTTCAAAGTCGTCTTTTGCAGTGGAGTTACAATTAATCTTCAAGAAGTCCTCCTGCAAAAACCGTCAAGAAAAATTTCCTACATTCGATTAAAGAGATTCTTTGTAATCTTCCATTCTGGAAGTTCATTGTCACCCAAATCTTGTAGGATTTAGCTGTTTTTTTTAATGTAAAGTTTAATTTGAGGCTTTCTAGCAGTTAATGCACATTTTAGATTGGTTTCACAGTTGGGTTTGTTCCTAGGTTTTTCTTTATATTCACAAGCATAGAAAGTCGCTTTCACATGGGTTGGTGTATGAAAATAGAAGAAGGGTACGTATGACCACCCCACCCACACTCGTACATTTGCACACATTTTGCCCAGAAATCAGTTAATGACATTGCTTCTAATTCAACTTTTGCAGTGGAGTTACATATCATCTCCAAGAATTCCTCCTCCAAATCGCACAGGAAAGCTTCCTAATTTCGACCAAAGGGATTCTTATAGATCTTCCATTCAGGAAGTTCATTTTCACCCAAATCTTTACCTTCGAATTTCTGTTTCAAAACTTAGAGGTACCTCACAATTCCAGTGCGAAGGATTACAGAGAAAAATCATGTTGCGCACAGAGCACTTTTTGAGAGTTACCACATATATGCCAGTTTCATAAAACACCTTGCTATTAAAGCCCAAACCATTGCTTCATTTGTTAAATTCACTGTTTCTCTTCATAGCTTCATACGTCGTTGTATGGTCTTTCAAGACAAAGTACATTTTGGAGCAAACATTGGCGCCCTGCTAAAAAAAGTTAGTATTTTCTGCAATGTACCTTGGTGTCGAAAGTGATAGAGGTCTTTGAAAATGTCTGCGCCAGCTGAAACTGTTCTGATGTGAATGAGAGGAGGCCGTGTTTCCCATGAACTTCAAGAAATAGCTTCAGTTCAACTCTCATTTCATGCACGCTGGCTAACATATTGCCTTGTGATAATAATCACCGAACAGATATACAGTATTAAACAAAACTGCAAGGTCTCATTATTAGAATCCATGTCCTCACCCAGCTTGGCATACGATCTTATACTGACAGCACTTTTTGACAAAGTTGACGACTGGTATGATTTTTGCAAGCCCATTTTGCATTGCCGCGTAGATGCTAGAGTCTCTCCGTGGATAGTACAGTGAGATCCAACTGCACTGAGACTTTTCTACTTCATCCTGGCAATAAATCCGCTTAGAGATCCAAGTATTGCTGAGGCGGCATCGGTGCACACTCCCACAAGCTTACAAGTTTAAACACATCTGCTTTTGCAGTCGTTTCTATTGGTCTGCAAAACAACATTTCCTTTTCAATTGAAGAAGATTTGACAAAACAAAAATAGACCAACAACTGAGACAATTGGGGAAACCTCTGTTGTCTCATCACATTGAATGGTAAAAAAAATGTCATGCCTGTATCTTTGCACGTTTTAATGGTGGAATCAGAAAGAGAAACCTTTGCAAGTTTTTTGCTGTTCATCCCACCTAACACAATACTGGCTGCGTTAAGCATGCATGGTTTGACAATGCTTCATCAATGTTGTGGGTTTTTCTCTTTGGCAATCATGTGAGCGATTTCGAAAGATCCTTCTACTACAGTACTTCCGCACACGACCATTGGTGAAAGCACTCACTACTTACAACCTTCAAGCTTTGAAAGAGCCTTTCTTGCTTTGAAAGAAAGGCATATGTTTATCTTGATGGCCAGGGTGTTTCGTTTGAAGATTACGCTGGAAATTAATTTGCTTGAATCAAAGCATCATTGCTTGAACTTACTATACGTGTTACGCATTGTGGTATGGCATCACCATTCACTGTAGTATCTATACAACCGTACTTCAGATGAACCTTGTCCTACTTTCGTTTTTTTCTTTGTCATTTTGTGTAAATTTAATTAGGAAAATGACTAATAACCTAGTTAGATCAAAGCTAAAAATTATTATTAACCAAACCCAACTTTAAACGTTCCTCCGGTGATACCGGTCTCAGATGAAAATGAGCTTTAGCTTCTTTATAACAATCACACCAGCTTGCTTATGCAGTTGTGCTGGCAACTTCTATTAGGCTAAAGCATTGGATTTTACTACTAAAAGCACTTTGCTAGCCTGTTGTATAGAATGGTAAGCCCAGTAGTGTATTCTCACTGGCCTGTACTCCGATTTTTATTCAACTACATCAGACTAATTGCAGAATCATGTGACGTAATAATTGATATAATTCAGTATCAATCTTTCAAATTTATCAGTGTCCCTGGGCCATTTCAGCAGCTTAAGTAGCAAATCAAGATGTGTTCGCCTAGTGGCCTAACGTTCAGGAGAAAATACACGAATAGCGAATCGAAGCAGTCATGCATAGTTGCTCATGCGTGATTGTTGCGTGTCTGACATTGGCAGCAATTCACTATCCAGCGTGGTTGTGGAAAGCGTGTTTAGTCATAGATCATAACAGTTTGTCTTCTCTCGCTCCCCGTATGAACCTATGCGCCCTCCAATTTAAGGGCTACAGTGCAGCGGTTTTCAACCTGGGTGTCACGACCCTCAAGAGGGGCTGTGAACCATTTTTGTAGGGGTCACGAATAGATGTTTTATGTACAGAGCTGTGTTACAGTTACTTTATTCGAGTTTTGGATTGGGGTCGTTACGTTATAGTGGGTTCTATAATGGTTAGCGGTACAAAAAAGTTAAACAACCACTGCTAGTGTATATCGTTGCAGGATAAGAAAGGTTGGTGAAGCATCAGACCTTCAGAGTGAGCGAATGAATTTATAAGAAGATGAAAACCATTGCGAAATGTATACTGGTTTGTTCACGAAAAGACAACTTCATGCACCTGATATGTGGCAAAGATTCGATATGCGTTTTTTGGCTGTGCGCATCCATTCACTACCAGACTGCGTTACACCGTGGATCTGACCATACTCGATGCTCACAGCTCTGACTTAAATGGGACTCAATGAAGTAGAGTCTGATCATCGCGTTGTTAAGATTCCATATCTGATGATTGACTTGTGCCCATCGCTACTGCGTAGGAGTTGATCTGTCTTGATTTGCAGGTCGTCGACCGAAATGTCTATGGAATCCTGTCAGAAAACCGACTTGCCTGGCAGTGGAGGTTACCCGCTAACGGAATTGAAAACGTTTTTACTTTGGAAGGGTCGGTTATTGGTGCGCGGTGGAAATTCTTGCTCCGTGCACCTTGTAACTGATGTTGACACGGCAAGCAACTTTGCTTTCCTGTACGTATGTTGTTGCAAGCTGCTTGTTTTGTCGGTTTACCCGCGGTACCGAGATAAAATTTTTTGGGTTTTGTTTAGAAGGAAATAAGTTATTTTACTATATGAACGATTAGGCTAAATGTTGTTTACTTCTTTCAATGAATTATCATCTACGGATATTCATGCTAGGGAGGGGAGGCAACCGCAAAATTTTGCTACAGGTTCTACTTGTTTGTATCGTGAACCTTACAAAGGGAAACCATTTGACGATTGTGCCCCTAATTCGTACCTTTGGCAAATATATAAACCTACATAGGATCTGTCGGTCTACCCTCCAAGTGACGACATGACATGCGTGTTTCTGAGTTCGGAAAACTGTGTTGCAGTTTGACATAAAGAAAGTGTAGTGCAGAACGGCAGTTGGGTGTCTACATCGGGTAGAGATTTTTCTTTTGTGTTCATGTATGTTGTATGAGCTGCGTTGTCAATACTAAATTTTTAGCTGGGGACGAGAAGCGGACGAATGCATCGACCATCTAACGCGAAAATCGAGACGTTCGTCGACATGCATGAAGTCAAAATATGGCCAACACATGGAAATAGAAAAGGAAATATTCCAATGCTCGGCTATTTTCTCGTGTCGCACAATCAGTTCTGAATGTTCACCACCATGTGTAGCGGGCTGCATTAAGGAGCTTAACAGACTGTGATGCCCGCGGGCCGTAGTTTTGCCCATGCCTAGTCTATTCTCAACCACCGATTTGCTTTTACTACGTCTGAAAGTTGCCACTTTCTTGCAAACGAGGTACTTCTCGATTGTCGCTTCAAGTAGGCTTTTACAAGCGCAGATCGCATGTGGGTAGGTTACTACGGCGTGACTTGGAGCAGTCACCTGTAAACAACTTCAGCGTAAACAGAGTGAGTTGAACACGTTGAGAAACTTCGACCATTGCGTTTTATCGAAATCCCTGGGCGGGTGCTTGTGATGGGGTCCAGCATTTTTCCAAGTGAAGCGTGAATCAAAATTAGTGAAGTCGGCTTAATGCGAGGGTCGCGGATTTGTGCTGTGGAAACCAGTTGTTTTGATTCGTCTCGGGCAGCGTCCGTTCAGCGCCCAATCGTTCAGGTGCTTTTTGCTGCAAATTCGGTCACTACAGAAGTTTGATATCTTGAATATTATACAATTATGAATATTCTGCCTACTTCCGGGCATTTTTGGATTGTAAATCAAGTTGGTTCATAGAAATTTAATTTTGATGAAAGTTCCGCGGTTAGCATTTGTAAAAGTCAAACTTCGCAGTGCACGTTTGGTTTTATTCTTAACAAAACGAAGAGCATGGCACCGCTGGTCCTGAACTTTGTCAAATGGCTTGCTTCTGGAAGATCGTGTTGAAACTTTCCTTCTGTGCGTAGAATTTATCGCAGTTTTCGGGACCTAGCATTCCAAAATGGTGAAGTAATTTCTTTGACTACAGTTTTCAAGAACCAAGAGTATTTTTGCGAACAAAGGTAAAAATATAAAAGCTACACATCTTCGCAGGGACAAGCATCTGAACGTGAAGTCCGAAATGGATATGGAGAAGTTTTCTCGGCAGCTTCCGCCTACTTTAAGTAATAAATCTGGAAAGAAGCACAATGGTTAGTTGCCCTCATAAATCTGTAAACGAGACATTGTAGTTGACATTGCGGTCGATCGACGCTGATTCGCGCTTGAGTTTAGGACCTGAACGAATGCTAACAAAAAGATTTAAATGTATATTTGGTGCAGTTTCATCGCAAAAGTTCTGATTCTAAACTTTTAACACGTTTTCTGTCGCATTCGTGAGTAAGCCGACGCTCTGCTTGGTTTTATTGCGAAATGGTTTGAAAGCGATCGTTGTTACTAAAGGGTTTATTACTGGTTCTATGCCGAAGATGAATTGCTTTTACCGATATCTTCAAATTATTTTTTCTGCTTCACTACCTTCTGAGTGGTTCTAGTGTTTGATTTCGGTTGTCGTAAGATCAAACTGCTTTATGTTATTCTGTTTTGTACTGTCAAGGTCGTCTTTTATTTGTGTTGCTTTGAGTACAGTACACGTGGGTTGGAATAGTTTATGCTAAAAACAGTTCCATGCTAATGACCGCAAAGCTACGAAAGTGACTACATGGACTTGGTAAAAGTTTACCTTCTTTGTAGAGTCAGCAGTTTGGTCCACGAGACTTCAACGCGATCATCCATAGCTTAAAACACGTGCGGTTGTCTGTTGTGAAAAAAACACCTTTTCCCAACATATCGTGACGCAACGAAACTGAAAGCATATAGTACCACTAGTGGTGTAGGATCTGGGATGTAAGCTCACCCCAAAAGTTTTTATTTGTCAAAAATTCGGGCAAAATCTCAAGCTTCGGGCACAGACCTTTCAACATTTTTTAACAATATTAATGAAATTATGTTTTTTGGTTATTGAGTGTATAAATATAAAGTTCTCTGTCATACAAAGCACATTAAATACAGAATATATAAAATAAAAAAAGTGTTTCTAGCAACTTCGGGTTTAGTTTGTGAGAGTTGATGAGTAACTGACTCACTTGAAAGTTTGGGCAAAAATGTTGTAATTAGGGCATTTCAAATATTTGCATTATTAATTGTACACTGTGGGAATAGAGTATGCTCTAGGGCAGCGCTCTTCAACCGGTGTGCACGGTGCACCCTGGGATGCACCAAAATATGCGTGGGGTGCACCGCTACAAAAGGGTTCACAAGGGTGCATTACAAACTTGTCACACTAAACAGATACTTTTTACAAAAACTCTCTGTTAGCAAAAATGAACCATCAACCAATGAATGACTTTCAGGATTTAACCAAAAATTTGCACATTTCTAAAGTGTAAAGCGTAAGCATCAGATCAGGTCAAGCTAATTGTTGTAATTAGTCGATTATTTGTGATTCATAAGCAACAGACAATGAGCCATTATCAATTGAATTATTTAGCTGAGTTACTGATTTAGGGTACTTGCTTGTATAGGCCAGGGTACTTAAACGGGGGCATGTCAGTAAATAGGGTGCATGAGTTCGTCGAAACATCTTTAAGGGTGCACCATAACAAAAAAGGTTACAGCAAAAAAGGTTGCTCTAGGGCACCAACTTCATATTAGTAGTCAATGTCAGGCAAGTACAGAAAAGCTTTTGTGTTTACTTTTAACTATAGTATTTGAATGAACACTTTTTGCCATACAGTCTGTTGCATTTGTGCAGTTGAACTGACGATGTTGTGAGACATATGGCATAGTCATAATATAAATAATATGATACATGCCACATACAGTGTATCACATAAACATGCCTTCAAAGAAGGAAGCAGCTTTAGGCCTATTTCATCTAAAGTGACTCAGTCTATCTCAGCCTTGTTGACAGCAACAGCTGGATTGTGAATCCAACTCCAAACCTTGGAACTGTGAGGCAGGTGCTTAGAGTACTGATCTAGCCAACTTCTGACAATCCTCTTGCACAGCCCCGCTTACTTTTTCAGTTGGGTTGTTAAGAACCAAATTTCAAGTACTCTTTTATTTCAGAAACATTGTATTTCCTGCATGTTAACTGTAACATTGTTTTAGTAAGTCGCGGTTGACTTTTTGTGTCTGACAGATGATAAATACAAAAATTAAATGTGAAAAACTGCAGTAAAATAGTTCATTCTGATTACAAAACAGAGCAGTTGAAAAGGAAGCATGCTGGTGTTAAAGACATTGAGTTTTCAAATGTTTATGATACCAAACGATGGTTGTCATTTCAAAGTAATGAAAAGTCCAAGGATTGTTGAAGACGCAAAGCCCATACCTGTCATCGTTGTTGATGAGGCTAAATCTGTTAACGTTGTCAGTGAGGTTGTACCAATGGTTATTGTTGATCAAGCTGTTACTGTGTGCTTATTCTTGCTGATGCCATAATTGAGGCTGTCCCAATAGTTGTTGTTACTGAAACTTTTAATGTTGTAAATGAGTCTGTAACTTGTCCTGCTGTTCTTTAAGTTGCCATTTTGGAAGCATAGAATCAAATAATGAAGTCACACTAGTTGCACACACCAGTATTCAATTGCTAGTTTAAGCATTTGAATTTTGTTGAAGCCATGTTGATACCTTGCACTGTGCTTTCATTTAGGCCGGCTATGTCTAACGCAGCACAGCTGGGTTTGTCGAAGGTTTTGAGCGGGCCAGTTTAGGCTTCTGCTGCAGTGAAATTATCCCACATACTGACAACCAATCCTTATTTGATATCTTAAAGTTGACATTTTTGATGCAGGTAGTCCTCAGTGCCACTTCATCACATCTGCTACCATTGCAATTAGGATTCGAACGCTTTCAGTACATTGGGTTTTAAAAGCTAAATTTAGTTTGCTAAGATCAAAGTAAGCTATTCAATGTGCGGCCCTCATTAATATGTCCTTTACTGTGCGACCCTGGTTAAGATAGTGACATAATTTTTGGCTCAGTAAGCCATTTGGGTTGGACATAGCTGGTTTAAGTAGTATTGCTCCTACAGTTAAATCTTTATGCAGTACATTTTCAGATCAGTGCTTAATTGATGCCATTTCATGCTTGTCAATATGTTTTCATGAAGGAAGTATTGTTCCTTTTAATTAACATATCATACTGTACGTACATTATTAGACCGGCGTTCAGCCGGTAATATGTAAGGTTTGGGTCTTATTGAAATCATGTCAATTGCAAGTGCGGTTTCATGAAGGCTGCATTGTTTCAATTAAATGTTCATAATGTACATTTTCAGTCCAGGTTTCAGTTGTTATTTTGGGTTTTATTCAAGTCATGCCAGTTCATGATTGACAATATGTTTTATGACGGAAGTACAGTAAACCTCGGTTAATCCGGATTCGATTTGACCGACGATTTTATCCGTTTAGGCGAAGATCCGGATTGTTGTTTCTAGCCTGACGTCATCTAAGTACTGAGATTTCGGTGAAAATTGCTTAAATTGAACGTATTTACGACCCAACAGCGAACTTCCGCAGAAGCAAAACGAATTTATTGATGTGTTTACAATTGCCCGTCAGGCTAGTAACCGCCATATCCAGTGACTTATGCGCAATCTTAAGTTCATAATTTTGCATTGCTTGGCTGCGAAGAAATCTGAGTTTTGGTCTGACGCAGAAGTTTAAGCGACTGGTCCATATGCAGTCACTCTATTTGGAAGGTAATGCCCTCCAGACATCTTACCGGGTACAATGCACCCAGGGATAATGTTCAACACAAGCATGCCCAACACCAATCAATAGACTGGAACCGTGGTGTGGTGGCGTGCGTTGAACGTTATGTTCAACACAAGCCATACCCGTGTGTGACGTAATAATCGTCTCTGTGATTCGTCGAATGTTGCGCGCAGTTGCAGCCGGTATTATGATAATTCTATACGCTCGTTGGTGATCGCGAGCCCGCTGTTTGTTTTCGTCTGAAAGCTGCCGAATCTTTCCTGGAGACAAAACTCTGGATTACGAGATGTGAAAAGAGCATATTTTATCAGGTATTGGCGAAGATCCGGATTAAAAAATCCGGATGAACCGAAGATTTTTATAAAGAAAAACGGTACAAATCATTCGTACCACCAGTTTTATCCGGTTTTCGCGAAAATCCGGATTAACCGAATCCGAATTAGCCGAGGTTTACTGTGTTGTTCCTTTTAATGAACATTTCACACTGCGCATTAACAAACCAGAGTTCAGTTGCTAAATTTTAAGGTTTGGGTCGTATTAAAGTTATGCCTGTTGTTGTGTTACACTTTGTTTTCATAAAAGCTGTATTTTTCCATAAGAGTCAAATTTTCATACAGCACATTTCAGTCTAGTGTTTACTGTTAAGTTGCTATTTGGGAATTTTTTTTTGTTTTTGAAGTCATGGCAGGTGATGCCTTATGTTTTCATTTTCATGGAGGCTGTATTGTTACTTTTGATTTCTTATGGTGTGCATTTTCAGATCAGTGTCAATGTGTTAATGCTATTTTGGAATATTTGAGGTTTGTAGAACTAGTGGAAGCTTCAAGTTGAATCGAAGCTATTGCTTGGTCCTTAGTAACAAAGCAGACGTGTAGTTGCAGACATAACAAGTTATACTTTCGGATGTTGTTATTCTTGGCTTGTGTTTGGATACTTTGTCATGTCTACCTCAGACCTCCTGCATAGCCTTTATCAGTATTATGTCGGGTTGTTAAATGAGCTCCAAAGCTTCACCTTACATGTACTAAGCTCTACACATACTGCATGTATAACATGCTTGGAACTTAATTGGATCATAAATATGTTTAGCTTTATAAGTTCATGCATTGTTCACTGATATTTTATGTACTTTTGACTTGGTTGAATTCATGCGAACTAGTAATGCCATCTCAGAAGTGAAATGTGTATGGCAACATACTAGAGGAAAATATAATGTCCAACAACTACAGAAAAATTAAGGGAAAGTTTGCCGCATAAAAGTATTTCGGGCAAATTTTGGGAAATTCTGTCAAAATATCCTTTTCACCCCCTAAAATTACCTGCTCTTGCACCACACCTATAAGTACTACCGACAATTCAAATTACAATAGGAGAAAAACCTATGCGGCAATTCCTAGAAATCTTTTCATCGTTTCACGTAACGATAGGTTTAGCATTCTGTTTGGTGGAGTTGCTTGAACAATAAGAAAGCCGAAGGTATGTACTGCAGTGGCTTCAATGATGAAGTTGATGCGTTTTGCATACAGTGTTCTACCGAGGACGAATATACAACGTTTTTACTCTGGTGACCGTTGACGACAGCGGGCTGGGAAAGATCCGGCAGCTTATTGGTTCCCTCGTTCAACGAAACACCGTTGCGTATGTTCCGCTTCTCTGCTCCTCCTGCCTGTATCTCTTGCCCAAATGCGACCTCACTGAGAACAAGCTGGGATTGCGAGTTGTGGACCCAGACAGCGACATTTCCAAAAGGAACGAATATCTTTACGCTGTCATAGTCACCCCGAAATCGCTCTCCACGAAAGTGAATGGTGAGGCGTTCTTTTGCGATTCAAGCGTTATCATGCCGGTGCCGTGTGTAGGGAAAATTTTGTCGTAGTGCTTACGTCTGTTAACTGTACTTTTACTGCACACTGCGATGGCCCTTCGTTGACGTATTCAAGGAGACCATAGCAAAAACAATGAAAGGTTCCTGCAAAATCTTCTTTCAAATAGTTGTTTCTTGCGTTTTTTGTAAGACTTGGCAAAACTTTCAAATTTCATTCCGTGCAAGAAGTACGAAAAATTAAAGAAGTGTTTGGGAGTGCTCCCAACCCGTATTTAATTTCAAATTCCGCTTCGTTTTTGTAGCGATTGTCGGTTTCTTTTTGTGATGTGCATTCAGCACCTGTAACGTGCAGTTTGATGGCCATTGAATGACACAGTTGGCTTCCGATGCCAATCGGCTGTAGATTTTAAGATACTTGCGGAAAAGTTTGATAGGTTCATCCGTTGGTTGGACCTAAACTCCGTGTTACGTAAATGCCTCTGTGAAATGCTGAATTGGACAAAGGCTTAAACGCAGTAACTTGGTAACGTATTCAAGTTTCTTGCTGGACATTTGATAAATTTGTTCATGTCTTGAGCGATGTAGTAGGATAAATGTCCGCATAATGGTGGCACAATTTTGTGATGGAATCCTGGCGTTGCGTCTCAGCTTATTGTCGCAATCGCAAGTTGTTTGATTAGCTTTACTTGTGTCTTCGACAGAACAAAAAGCTGCGGGTATCGTAAAACTGACCAAAAGCAAAGAAGCCCACAAGAAGGTCCTGACTAACGTCCCTGAAGAATTCAAAGATCAGCTCCAGACGAAGTTCCAGCAAATGAACTTCGACACCAGCGCAGCTATAGCTTCAATGCAGCCCCAAGAAATAAAGAAGTTGTGGGAAGCATTAAAAGATAAGAAGAAGATGCAGGTAGTGCATGTGGCAATGCGACAACTCTTATGGATTTTGTGTTAAGTAAAATGTTTCCTGGCTTTAATGTGGAATGCTAAGTCGGGTTGATTCGTTTAAGACAGTGGTCCCCAAACTTTTTCTCATCACATACCATTTGTGGTCCTCGTACTGTCACCACGTACCACCTTTCTTCAGGAAAACTCAATCTACCAAATATCATTCGATCAAAAGTTTGGAGAACCAGAACTGACACAAATGCGACGTGAAGAAAATGGCTATGAGAAATTATAATGGACATTTTCGGAACTAATAGGGGAAGTACACAAAAATGCAGGAATTTATTAACAGATCCCCATTAGTGAAAACCAAATGTTTTCTTTTTGTGTAGAAGAACAGATGGGTCTCGCGTACCACCTTGAAGGCCCTCGCGTACCAATAGTGGTACGCGTACCACAGGTTGGGAACCACTGGTTTAAGACGTAGCAGCGGCTTTTTCGGACAAAAGAGAGGACCGATATGATACAAAACGTCGTGGAGGAAAATTTTCGCTAACGGGGTGGTTTTGAAGAACTAACTGCGGTTGCCTAGTAATGATTAAGTTTCGCGATGAGTCTGTGAAGGTCTTTCAGGATGACTGGATGTGTACTAAAAAGTTGAATGGGTTACTGTACGATACAGTTACATCTTGGCCACTGTGCTCGTATCGCGAAACATGATGCAATTTTCATGTCAACCGCAATGTCTTCTTTGCGACCTTCCGTTTTCGAAGGCATGATTTATGAGCTAAGTTGCCCCCCTGTCCATGCTGACGCCATCGTGACCTTCGTGGAGGAAATGTGTGAGATGAAGCTGCACTGCTAGGTTGCATTGTGGTAGCACGTTCACTCTGCAGCAGATGTCTATCAAACATGCTTTTAAAATGTGTTTAAAACACATATGGACAGTAAGTTGTAAGCGTCGCTCAACACGTAGAAAATCAACATTGCTCTAGGATCCTTTTTCAGCAATTGCATTTTCACGCGATTCTCGAAGCAAGTAATTTTGTTAAGGAGATAAAAGTGAGGTCCGGTAAGTAGAAGAGATTGTAAATGAGCTGGCGAAGTTGAGCTGGGCGACGCACAACAACATACGAGCGAGCGAGTTGGAAAAATAGTTGTGGTCAGTCCAACAAACGCATGCGCGTCTGCACGATGGTTCGGCAGCGGCGCACCAGTATCAAACTTCAATTGGAAGTAGCGATTATCGCAGCAATCTCTCTAACACACTTACGTCTCAGGAAAAACACCTGACTATAAAACAACAAAATTTGGACCAGACGCCCGGAAAATTTCAACGCCAATTCATACCTTTGCAAATTGATTTTGTATCAAGATTGGGTTGCACCGTGTTGGGGCGAGTTTCAGCGCACGCTTTGCAATTGCTGGTGACGGAGGTGTGGGATACTAATTTGGCATGCAAAAATCCAGCAGTTTGTCATTAAATTCACTCTGTCATCTGGCATAGCAGATTATTTCCCAAACTTTTTCTGACGTAGTCGTGATGATTTCAATAATGACGCGGCCTGTCGTACATCACTGGCTAATTTACATGCTTTTTTATGGTCACGAAGCGGATATTTTGTTGGCGGAACTATTCTCGGCTGACGATTGCTTTGTTTCGAGTTGGAATATATGTTGCAAAACGTTTCCTTTGGCTCTGTGATCCATTGGTTTGCAAACACTGGCTTAGCAAATGTGTGCAGATCAAGACTGGTATGCATATAAACGGTGCAGGTAACCTGTATCAGGGCAGCGTTAAATGACTGCAACAGCAGCTCTGTTTAATTCACCCTTGGTAGGGATGAGGGGCGATCACAGATGCTTACGTCAAAAGACCACAGCTCTAAAAATTAAGCTTATGCACGAAGTTGTTGCGCGTCGAAAGAATGAAAGATTGAGTGTAAACGACATGGGGTTGCGGTAGAGTTTTTTGCATAAAGCTGCGGAGGTCTTTGATATTAATGTGTCATTTAGCCATTCTTCAAACTACGTTGTTTGTGCACCAAACATGAGTTGTCTTTTGTGTTGAAACAGGCTCTTGGTTAAACGTGCCTTTTCTGTTTCCAGAAATGGCGTATTTAATGCAGCGCTATTAAGTACGTTTGGCATTGAGGCAGGGTTAATTGATTTAAATCAAGCAATAAAAATCACGATTTAAATCAAGCAATAAAAATAAAAAATGACGTCGTTTTAGAGCTGTATGTGATGTCTATGACACATTTATTTAGCATTCTAATAGGTTTTGACATAGCCTATACAGTATTAGTGTACAAGGCAAAGAGTACGTCATATGACGACACAAGTTAAAACCACTTGAAGAGTTGTCAGTCATAGGAATTGTGAAGTCTCAGATTCTACATGATTTTAACTGTAAAAAAGGCATGTGGACTGGAATCACTAACCCTTGCAGATTCAAAAGTAATAACTGTTAGCATGCCGCAAGTTTGAAAGTGTAGACTGGCATAAAATGAAAGTTGCATTTAAATTCCATCAAATATGAGGCTGTTGACTGTAAACATAGCTTTGGAACATATTTTTGATTCCTTAAACAGGTATATTATTATCGGTTTTTAACATTTTATGCATGTATGCCATGAGTGTCAATGAAATTACTAAACTGGCAGTTTCAGCATTGGCATTTCAATAAATATTACATTTCGTACACCAGTACTGGTGTTATGAACTTATTTGCATTAAGGGATATTGCATAAGCGCACAAAGTTCGAATGAAAGTTCAACTATTTCCAGTCAGGGTTGATTGATTTAAATCAGCTCATGTCCAATCCGTGGGCCGCATCAAGGGTTTTGTGCGGCCCAGTTTAGGTCTTCGCCGTAGTAAAAGTATCCTACATATATGTAGGTATACTGACAACTTGTCTTTATTTTGATAACCTAGGATTTCACATTTTGGATGCAGGTGGTCCTCAGTACCACTTTATCACGTCTTTTGCCATTACAGTAAGGATTCGAACGCTTTCAGTACATTAGCTTAAACTAAATTTACTTTGCTAAGATCAAATGAAGCTATTCAATGTGCAGCCCTCATTAACATGTCATTCAATGTGCGGCCCTGGTTAAGGTAGTGACATAATTTTTGTCTCAGTAAGCCATTGGATTGGACATTGCTAATTTAAATCATTTCATTTAAATCAGTGATAAAAAAAGAAAATCGAAGTAAAAAATCCTATGCAGTCGATTCGTATGACACATTTAATTGGTATTGTAATCGGTTTCACTTATTATTAAAGAAGCCAGAGACTTCTCATGACAACACAAGTTGTAAAAGTAATGTAAGTTTTATCAATCATAGCAACTGTGAGGTTACAGATTCTATGTCAACTAACTGCAAAAATGATATGTGGACTGAAATCACTAAAATTTGCAGACGCAGAAATGTAAGAATGCCACCAGCTTGGAAGTGTAGGCTGGCATAAAACACACCTATAGCCTGGTTTTGAGGATTGGAGGGAAACATAAACTGTGAGGGGGGCAATATTTTTGATTTTATTATGGTATATGTTTAAAACAAACTTTTCTGGGTACAAAAAAATTTGGAGAGCACAAAAAAAGTTAGGGACACTGCCCCTGAATGCCCCCATGGCTACGCGCCTGGAATAAAGTACAAGTTAAAACTAAATTTCAGCAAATGTGTAGACTGTTGACTGTAGAAATAGTAGTTCTAGATTATAACATATTTTTGATTCAGATTCATAATAACACATATATTATGGGTTTCTACCATTTTATGCATGTAAGTTATACTTTTGCAGAAGCTGAACTAGTGAAAGCTGCTTTACAATCACCAATTTTAACAATAGACTTCACACCAAAAAGACTGGCAAGCGTGCATTTTTGTACAAGCTTGTTAACATCAACGTGCCATAAGTGTTGATGAACAGATGGTTTGAGTATTGTCATTCTGATAAATATATCGTTTTATACACCGATACTAGTGTTATGAGCTGATTTGCTTTAAGCGTGATGTATAAGTGCAAATTAAGTTTAAATGAAAGTTCAGATTAATTATAGTTGCTGTACTAGAAGAAACAAAACCCAATAAAAAGTTATATTAAAACGAACTCTTTAAAATAAAAAATTACAAGTGTTAGGTGGCCACCCTCTACACACTAAATCAAAAATATTATAAAAATTAAAAAAATCTGATTTAAATCAAAAAAAATCGATTTAAATCAAAAAATCGGATCTTTTTATAAAAAAAAAATCATGATTTTATCAACCCTGCAATGAGGTGCTTTTGTTGGTCAAAATGCTGCTTATCGCAAGCTTGTGCTTCAGTTGTTTTTCAAGCACACTTTCTAGGCGATTCGTTCCCGTGTAGCATCTCAAGACAATTGTAACCAGCTGCCCTACAAAACTAATTGCATGACGGCAAGATAGTGCCAGTGTTCTTGTTTTGTGATGGAGCATAACATTGAACTGTCTCTAGAATTTGCGTTCAGTCCTGGATTGCTCCATTGAAAAGTGGAACTGTTGTCTTCGTTTAAATTTCCCGCTTGTTAAAGGCTTGTACTTAAAGATATCTTGCAAGCAGTGCTCATTAAAGAGTTAGCGTGCCGCCTACGCTTACGGAAGGAAGCGGCTAGTCAGGCATTTGGTCAACTTTGATCACGTGGAAATTTCCCGTTCATGAACCAATGCAGCTCCAGTCCAGTCCTGATGTTTTCCGTATTTCAGCGACCGCGTGTGCAGAAATTAGCGATTAGAATTTATTTGTGGTCTGATGGTAACGTGCCATCTTTTTCTAACATTGTTGTAAGTTCATGGTTCCATTGGATGTCAAGGTGTTTTGCATGCTAAAAGCAGCATTTGCATGTGCTGACTGTGTGCCTTGAAACAACCTTCCAAAGTTGTCTGTGGAAGCATACGCAACTTTGCGCCTTTGGCTCAAAACACTTTTGTTTCCTGCCCAAGCTGACTACGCTTAGCTCCTTTCCGATTTAATTTTCAGACAGCTGAAAGTCTGCTTCATAATCATTACCGCGATACTGACCCAATACTGCAATCGACAGAAGGGCACAATCACTTTGCTGGAAGGATTGGGGCGGCATGGTCACAGACCTGCCAGACGAGATTGGAGTACCTCGCGAAGCCAAAGGTATATTTCTGATGATGGCTTGCGGTATGCCGTTCATATTTCTTAGAATAAAGATGTTTGGTGCAGTTTTCATTCTGTGTGCTTTCTGTGAGCATCATCAAAAATTTTAAAAATAAAAAAATGTTCGGATCACAGCGGCCAAAAAGTCTTAGTAGTTCAATCAAGATTCTACAGTACACTTGTACCTGCTCGAAAAAGGTCTATTTTGGTCTGAGGTCACCATCTACACGTGACATCGATCTTCTGTGTTACGTTATTCGCCGATACGCTTGACTACTTTCAACCACGTGACACTTGCTATGTCGCGGCTGCGCGTGGTGCGTAAGTTCAAGCTCAATGCTATGCCTGCATTCGCGTACGAAAGTTTACTGCATTCTGAAGCGGTAGATTTGACAAAAATCAACAAAAAGCGACACACATATTAAAGTAATACTAACGAACATTAAGAAGTTCGTTACGACATCGCCAACAAGGTAGGGGCAAAAAATCGGCCATTTTTTGTTTTTAATGCACCACACATTGTAACTTGTTCCCTTGGCTAGAAAAAGTCCATTCTCAAGCCGACTGTATCAACTGAAGAAAAAGCAGCGGTTGAGATGGAAGAGGAAGCCACGTTCAGTGACGACGACATTGCAGACCCACCCGGGCATCCAGCGAAAGCAACCACCGCCATACCAAGCAATGATCCCCGTGCTCGAAAAACTGCACCTACCTCGCCATCCCCGCGTGGTTCAAAGCGTAAGCTTTCAACCGAGACGGCTGACGTCAGCGCGCCATCCTCGGCTAAGATCGTGCGTCCGACGTTCAAACCGCTCGAAGACGTGCTATACCGGGACGAGCCCGATGAGCTTCTAATTCATCCTGACTTTATGTAAGTTTGACTCAAACTGCTTAAGCTTTGCTCCAAGAAGATTCGCAGCACTGTAGTGTTACGCAACAAAAGGCGCTTAATCAGTTTTTCTTTTCATTTAATGCTTTTGCGCATAGATTTAGCTAACACCAAATTGTACGCAATGACGCTTATGCTTATTGTGGTAGAGTTTTGATTTTATTTCTAACGCTGTTTGTTTGTAAAAATCCTTAGGCGTTGATTCCTGGCCTGCATGCGAACAATCGCGCTGAGCACTTTCATGCGCATGTATCTGGCTTCACATTCGCTTACGCCTTTTCTCGTTAGATTTAGCGAAATGTTCGCCAAAACTCACAAGATCAAAAGATGCTCCGGTTACGGCGCCACTCTGGACGTCGACCGGGAGAACCAGATGGAAATAACCATCTCCCAAGAACTGCCATTCGCCACTGACAAGGACTGCCCGTACGCTTGCGACGGCGACCCTATCGTCAAATCAATGTTGCGAGCCATTCACGGGTGAGCAAATACATTTAATTCACTGTCTTCTGCTGGCACAGGTGGACCTGATCGTCGTCTTGAAGGTCTCGTTACCAGTTGCTGGCTTGCTTGGCTGAGGCAAAACGCTCAGCGTATCTTTTGCATTCCAGTATGCTTCCCTGGCAACGGTTGCCGAGGAGTTCTTTTGCAGTTTAATAGCTGCAACAAACATATTGCGTATGGTGCAGCACCTTTGTTCAAATTGCTGAAAGTGTCGAATATTAGAATGTTTCCGTCATCAAAGTGCGTATACTCATGTGAGATTGCCGTTAGACTGGTGAAGTACGACAAACTACAGTGGCTGGGAATTGGGAAATCTTTGTAGTAGCTTGCAAACGAATTGAGAAAAATGTGCAGATGTGTCTGTCTTGCTGCATCGCGTTAAATGTATTGTACATGTCCCATCGATGACTAACGTAGTGTGATGATCTTTCTTCCATAGTGATCTGGGTAAAACCTCAAAACGACAGACAAGGTGTGTTTATGATTAGCACTTAGCCATGTGCACACTTCTCTCTGTATTGCGGCGCTGGCAATGCAGGGTTGTGCATGGTGGGACTGCAGTGGGTGTGTTTGCCTGTGGAGTCGGGGCCTATAGGGCAGGGTGTTAAGTTCATGTGTGGGGTTTTCACGTTGGCGTGCGCTTTGCATTTCAATATATAACACCCAGCTTGTTTTGTCTCTAAGGGCCAGCGCACAGTAGCTGTTTTTTGATAAATGGGCCCAGTGTATATGGTGAATGCAAACCCTGTCCTTTAGTTACATAGTAGTTCCGGTTGGCTGCACATAGCGGTTCCGGTTGGCTGCTCGGTAGTGAAGCAAGCTAATATTTAAGTCGTGTAGAACCTACGCTCAGCTGCTGCTGCAGCGTAAAGGCCAAACTTTTTTTTGTTTGCATCGTAAAAACGGCAAAAGCGCTTGTAATTCTTCGCTGCTTGCCTTGCCTGGTAAACTCGCGTAACACTAGCAAGTTTCACTAGGCATAAAACTACCTGGGTCTGAACAGATTAACACATCGTTAAACAAAATTGCAAAGAACTAGTCCTGGTAACATTAAATGCTGTGTTACAAGTTCGAGTTATAAAACGTGTTAGTGTTCAGAATGTGCCAATGATCGTTGCAATTGCAACTGGAAGTGGCAGAACACGGTTGGTTTTTGTGGAGGTTACACCTTGCTGAACACACGAAGTACGAAATTAGGAAGTGCGTTTGTATTAAAAAAAAACAATCGGTTTCTCTGATTCAAAAATCAATAGTGAAAATCACATGCAGTTGCAATGGTAGCCGTCACCAGCCCATTCTGAACAGGAATCATTTTCGTTTATGAGCAGATTTTTTTGCAAAAATTCGCGTACATATTTACGGCTCAGCCAAGCCACGCCGTTGTTGGAAAAAATCCAATCTCATCGTTCAGCACGCAGCGTAGACAAATCAGTTTTAGGGCGAAAACGTACGAAAACAAACGAGAGGACCTTCTCATGCTTACATTCAGTATAGGGCAAGACAATCAACGTGCACGACGTGTATCCTGAAGCGAAGAGCGTGCCGCACTCTGCAAGATTTAAACAAAACCATCTCTGATTGCGCCACTGATGAAGCAAAGTACACGGCACAAACAAATTGTCAATTATTACACCAACACTCCCACTTGATTGACGGTTTCCTACCATCCACCCACACTTCCCGCGTCGCAAGATATAAACCAACAAAACTGAACTTCACGATTGTTCAGATTTTGGCAACACGCACTCAAAATCGCCCTTCAACAAGAATGTGAATGAGGTGTCGAACATTTTTTGCCCTCTCGTCCTGAAAGTTGGCAGGCAATTGAAGCGCATCACAAACGCACAAATTTTGCACGTGTGCTCCTAGCGAAAAGCCACGTCGCCTCACGCAAAGATTGTCCGCTCTATCTGCAATACGATCATTGTCAGTCCTCCATCGCTCCCTGCCAGTCCAGACGTGGCGTTGCTTCTGCGTTGATGAGAAGGTTACGAACGTGTAATCAGCAGATAATGTACGACCAGACTGTGGAGTAGAGATGGCACGGTCCAAGATTGAGCCCGGACTGACCATAGCTCGTAGAATCCGGCCCCTGGACCGAGAGGACTTTACGTTCAGTCCTGCCCGCCCATGGTCCACTAAACAATTATACGGTTACTTACAACTACTGTAACTGCTGAAGAGTGGTAGTGCTAAAATGGTAGTGACTTGGAATTTAAAAAGAAATTCCAGGTGATTTCACTCACTTCTTACGCCAACTCAACATTTCTTTCAACATCAGCGGGCGGTGAAATCAAACCGCTAAAAATCGTTATCTCAGCGGCCCCGCTGGTTCAACCCTAGCGGCCCGCCCAAAACGCGGACCATTAGCGCGGCTGAAGTCTTCTCATTGAATGATAATGGCGTACAACCACTTCTTTGCAGTCAGGGTATCTTGACCGCAAGCTGTAACCCACAAGATTAAAGTCAAACTTCCGTTGTTGGTACCAATTCTAGTAAGGGGTCAAGTTGCCTTATCGCAGAGCGTGGAACTCTTTCAAGATATGCGCAGCATGTTCGGCCCAAAACGTTTTTGCAGGCTCCCATTCTGCCGAGGGTAATGAGTTATTTGCTTTATACTGTCTAAAATTACAAAGTGGTACCTAGGACTTGCAAGTAAAATCATCCATTGATAAGCCTTTATTATGCCGACCTAAAACTCCGTTTGCATCGGTCCGTAAACAGAGTGAATTGGCCGAAGCTTTGATGATTGGACCTTACCCACCGTTTTCGGTTGTTTTCTATTGAACTTCCCTCCACGCAGCTCTCACAGAAGGACAAATTAGCACTCTAAAACTTCACAATACGTTCAGCACCAAGCTTCAAACTATTCTGCAATCGCCAAGGTGCATTTAATAAAGTGAATAGAAAGAAATGCATCACAAGTCATGGACCGATAATCACTCGGACCTTTCCAGATGCCTACGGAGGCACTTTTGCTGCTTCTGCATTCCAACCAAGGAGGATTCTACCACACGATGTTTCGTCAGCTCATCAACTGAAACATTTTAAGTCATATGCATTTTTAAAGCCTGTTGTTGTTCCTCATGCATTTGTAAAGCCTGTTGCACATACTGTAGCCTAACCTATAGTCGGGTGGGTCATCAACCCGCGCCTCAAACAGTTGCCAGCTTCGAATACGTCTGTGGCAAACTACCAAACAATGTAACAACTTCCTGACTGATCCGCCTGTCCTTTCATTTGTTTTAAATGTTGCGCTTCAACAGTCTTGCCATCCAGCATTTCCATACGACAATGCTTCTTGAGAAACAGTTCATTTGCTAAAGTACTTCGTTCTAAGTGTTCTGTCATTGCTGACCACGAGTTTTTTACTCTGTGGCGCTGCGGAAGCGTGCTGGTCCATTACCAGTTGGAAAAATCCTATATCTCAACGTTCAACACGCACCATATACAAAGCAGTTTTAGGACGAATTAGTTTTTCAGGCAAACGCAAACGTACGAAAACTAACGAGAACACCTTCTCGTCAGTCTTCTCAGCGACAGACTGGGGAGAGGCGAAAGAAGTAAGGCAAGTATAGGGCAAGACAATCAACATGCACGACGTGTACCCTGAAGCGAAGAGCGTGCGGCACTCTGCAAGATTTAAACAACACCATCTGATTGCGCCACTGCTGAAGCAAAGTACACGGCACAAACAAATTGTCAATTATTACACCAACAGTTGACATTTCGGCAACTCACAGAAGTCATTGCATTTCCAGCCTGTGGACACCTGGCAGCGGCGAGAACCACGAAGAAGAACGCGAAAAGGTCTTGTGGGTTCGACAGACCCTGCAGAGGAACAAAACACGAGCAAATGCGCGCATGTTCAGCGATGGCACCAAGGAACGAAAAATTGTGGAGGAAGGAGTTATGGCGCCGCTGCTAGGTAACGAGCTTGTTGCAATTTCATTTGCTTCAGTATTTATAAATAAATACGCAGCAGTCTTTGTTACACTGTTGTAGCGTTGCCATTTGAAGTAGATGCGAGACACTGGATGATTTCAACTGGAAAGTCGTTTCCTACAGTTTCTTGATTCACAGTCTCCGTTTTTTTTTATTTAAAATCTGCGCAATATGTACTATATATACTAAACGGATGTTGCTCGCACATCGGTTTTGTTTTGTTACTCATGGCTTCCGTTGTGGTGTCGGAAGCCATTTCAAAATCATTTTAACGTAACGCCGGGTTTTGTGTTCACGGTAATCTGTGGTTAAAAATGCTAGTTTACGTTTACTTGTGAGTAGGAAAAGAAAAAAACGCAGAAAACGGAATGATTTTGTTACTCAAATGGGTTATCTTGATTTTGCCACCAGACGCCTCCCCCACCACTCACCCTGGCGGATGCAGCGCCGACAGTGGCTTCACATCGTCGTCGACGGTCACCACGCCAACAACCTGTAAGTTCTTATACGCGCGTGGTATCGTGGGGTGCATTGCTTTTCGATTTATGTGCGGGATTCTTGCTTCTTAAAAAGCCTTTGCCTGTTGCTGGCTGCAGTAAACAGTGAAAGCACACTAAGCGCGTTAATTCCAAGAGACGTTTTTTTGATCAAGCTGCTTGTTATAAAGTGATGTGGACTTTGTAAATTGCATTACCTGACCGCAGCTTTCTGGTCTAGAGAACTTCAATGACTCGCGTGTAGATATTTCCGAGGATTGCTGATTCAACTCGGTAACAAGGAACCATGCAAAATATGAATAAGAGTAAAATTTTTTTGGCAGACGCGATGATTAATTTGATAGGGGAATATCAAGAATTTAATATTAAATGATCTTGTGATCATTGTGATGTCACAGAACAACTCTCACATGCCAGCCGCAAGCACCGTAGCTGCAAAAGCTTGGCCTCGCGAACTCTGTCAGTTTAATAAGAATCTTTGCTGTGGACACTGTTTTTTTTTTCACGTTAATTTTAATGCAGTGGGTCAGAACGCATCTCCCTCGACAGCCACGTTGAGCGATTTCGCGACTGCGCTCGTTTCTGCGCTGCATGACAAAGTAAACGCAATATATGAGTGCAATGACGTCGAAACAGCGGCACAAACCATCGTGAAGGTAAGTTACGCCGCAGCGGTGGAATTTGCGCGTATCGGTCTTGAATTTGGAGAGAAGCGACTGATGCGTGTAGATCTGTTGGCTTGGTGACCAAGCCTCATTTAGACACTAACCCAAGTTTTATGTTGGAAATGTTTTTTCTGCAAATAACATTGATAACTGCTTGAAATGGACGTTACGAAGTATCTGCGTACAGGGCGTGACGCTGTTTTTTGAATTGTTGTCGTTGGACCAACGAACATTTTTTTCACTTTAAACTGATCTAACTTACTGTTTTGTATGAATGTCGGGAAGTTGACTTATCTAGCCTGTTGTGTGGGTGTTTGAATGGGTTAGAGAGTTTATTGAAGTCGTAGCAGTCACATACGCTTTGAAAGTGTAAATGCATACACATCCTTGGCGTTAAAAGATCTGTTGCGTTTATGCACAAATGTGGAGTAGTTGTAGATAATTCCATGCTGTGAGTTAATGTTCATTGTGTACGTGGCTGGTTGGGAAGGACCCTAGGGTCAGTTCAAGCAGCCATCGCTTGAAGAACTTGCAGTTGGCGGCTAAAAAATGTTACAAACAATAAATCGACTTTCGCAGAGCAACGCCTAACAATTTATCGTCTTTGCTGCTTCAAGGTTTTAGCGGAAGACGTCAACCTCGATGACAACGTAAAGAACATTGTGTTGGATGAATTAAAATCAGTCACCGCAGCCAGCAGCAATACAGCTCAGCAGGTAGGATGCTTGGTTAATTTTTCGTCGGTTGTGAGAGACTGGCGAGCTCTTCTGCGTCACTCACGAGCAGTTTTCTGAGCCAAGCGTTCGCCTTTTGTTGTAAAGGAGGCTTGGGTCGTGTTTCAAAATTCTGCATTGTTGTCTAAACCTTTGCAACTACGACTAATACCCGGATCAGATGCCCCTGGTCAGTTAAGAACTAGTAGTGGTTTCCACGCTTTTTACCTTGTGTTAAAAAAAGGATTCCTGTCAAAATCCACGTTGCTTTAGTATGTTCGGCGCTGGAGGATTTTTGTTTAATTTTTGGCTCGATCTGGACTAGGCTTGCCTGTTTCATTTGTTGGACCCATGTAAAAATGTCCTTTTCATGTGCATTTTATCATGATTTTAGTGTCTGTAGGTTGAACCGCGTTGCACCAGCCTTGTGTGAGCTTTCGTGAAAGAATTATCCCGAAAATAATAATCATAACACAAGTTTCCTTCATCTGATTGTTTTCTTTGTTTTAGAATTCTGGTGAGAAGTACTCGCGGTCAACGTCAGTCTTCAGCACGGTAAATATTTAACTTTTTTTACGTATTCTATTGTTCGTCACCACAGTTCTGCTCCAGAAAACATAGGGAGTTTCATTGATCCTTTGTTAATCACTCGTACAGCTAAGACTGACCTTCAGAAAAAAAGTGCAGACAATTTCAGACTGTTAAAATCGACAGGTCATGAATTCTCCAGATTGCAAATGGAAGTTAAATAGCATTATTAAAACTATTTTTGCGACAAATTCTCGTCAGGTCGCTAATATTCTCGTGTGTTTTTGTGTTAATTTATTAAAAAAAAGTGTTCTTATTACTAACATCAAACTGAAAAGTTCAAAAATTTCCGTTAACTACTGCCATTTTCGTCACCAAAACTTCCTCAAATTATCCAAGTATACATTATGTTGCCGTCACAACCGCACATGACTTGCAGCCTCCGAGTTCTCAGTCGAAAAAACTGGTTGACGCCGCTGCAGCGGTCGTAGAGGAAAGCGAAGGAGAGCTGCGATCGAAGTCGTCTTCACCTGCGTCAAGCCAGCCACAAGGTCCAGCGAACATGTATGCTTAACTGACTGATGTTATTCGTGTTTTTGTTCGGTCGTTGAAGCTGATTTTCTGGCGGTGTGCGTCACTGAGCGTTGAAATTGCGAGGTTAAGAATTTGTGCCTGTGGCACTCGTGCTTTTCTTCTGAGAAAATAAAGCGCATTGTTGTGATCAGGGCCTCGGTCTGGAGACTGACCGCTAATATGTGTCAATTATGCAAAGAAGGGTTGGCGAAAAATTTCATCTTTTGGAGTTAGGCGTGGAATGTGCTACAGCTTTCGATTTCTGTTATTTGTTTTTCTGTGGTTGACCTGTTTTTGAGTTATATACGTATATCTTGAAACCAGCTTCTCAGGTTCTGCGGAAAACCGTAGTTACGCGGTAATCCGCTCATCATCACCACCCAACCACAGAAATTGAACAGCAATAAAGAATTTGCGGATGGGGTTGTTTTAACGTCCTGTTCCACACAACTAAATATAAGAATCACTTCTTTATTACTGTATTGCAAACACCTGTTTCAACTAGTTAAATAAGATTCTAGCGCTTGACCAGCCAAGAAGACCGTGGACGCGAGAGGGAATTTGTGCGAGAAGCTCCAACCTTGGTACAGTGTCGAACAAACTAACGCTAGAGCTTTTTAGAAAGTTGTCCAGCATGGAACTGAGTGAAGAGTGAGAAAGCTTTGAAGGTTTTTTTCAAAGTCGTTTAGGAAACAACAACGCAACAACCGATGGTTACGTAAAATCATGTTTGACATTTCGAAAAACAGCTGTTTTCATCGTCAGTAAATAAGAATTTAAACAGCCCAGTATTCGCAGGAATGCTTCCTTAGATTCCTAATTACCCAAAGGCTGTTTTTGAGTCCACAAAACGATTTAGCTTCAAGCTGCCAGAGTGCATTTCCCGAGTAAAAATACTGAATTTGCGGGGCACGGGTTACAGACGAGGTCATTGTATTACTGATTATTAAAATGATTATAATCGTTTCATGCAAAAAGAACTCTTCAAGTACTTCGAATCACCCCGTTATCGTGTAGTTTCGGAGTTTACCTTTGTGTTTGAGGAAACGGGTCTAGGTACCAGCTTATACTCGTTTCATTTAAGCATCGAGCAGAATCAGTTTTCAGAATTTCAAACCGTTGAACTTTTCAGTAGAATGGCGTGAATTTTGTGGAAAATTAAGGTATTTTAAAACTATGGGCATTTTCAAGTGAAAGCAAGATAATGGAAAAAATGTTGTGTAGCTGTATTTTCGTATTCCTCGACTAGGGTTGCTGAAGAAGGAACGACAGGACCCACAACTAATGCTGCTAGAATTTTGTGTTCTGAAAAATGCGGAGTTAACGTCTTGTAAGGTATAACTTACCAAAGTTTGCTGTTAACTCAAAAAATGGAAGGCTAAAGTCAGTGTAAACAATTATGTCTTTTCACAAAAGACCTGCGAAGATGCGTCGACATCATGTTATTTGTTGAAAATGTATTTTTAGTAAAGAAGATGTTGCTGCGTACTCGGCTGTTTAGATATTTAGAGTCGAAATGCCTGTTGATGAAACGCGGTATAGCTGTCCATCAACACTAAGCTAATTATCTGCCCCATTTAGTGCAACGCTTTCAGTCCCGCCTAAATTTAAAGCGTATTGTGAAAAGCGCTGTGCGGTAGTACAGTAGAACTCGTCTAATTTGTCATTGTTTAATTCGTCAATTCGCTTAATCCGTCACTGTTTCGTCGGTCCCGGCAGAATCCCTATCTTTTGTGTACATTTCTGTTCGTCTAATTCGTCGCCTCTTTCTATACCTGAGAAGCCTTTTGTTCGTCTAATTCGTCATTTGCAGTTTCGCTTTAGATATCTAAGCAGCTGGTACGTATGGGAATTCAAACAAATTAAGGATCTTTATCTGAGAATTGTTGCACCTCGCAATTTGTTTATCGAATTTGTACACGAGGTGCGAAGCGCGACCCGACCCCCCGTTGAGAGAATGCGGAAAAGTTTATTAAAGCACTATGTGTGTATACGAGTTACTATGATAAAGTATGCGAGCTTCTATGATAGCGTTTTCACCTGTTTGCGTAATTCGTCACTTCGCCTCATTCGTCACTTTTTTCTAATCCCCTTGAGGTGACGAATTAGGCAAATTCTACTGTATTTGTAAGACCCTGTCCCTTCTACGCGTGCTGGAATTTCTGAAGGTTTTCCCAATACTGCTGAGGTATCTGCACCGCACAATTGCAATGTTTTTAAATGGAAGGCGCGGGTGACGCAATAACAAATGTCGCGATAATGAAACGGTTAAAAAGGTCACTGGAAACCTGGTGCTTCCGCACGGTGTTGTATTCTGCTACAGACTTTCTCACTGTTGGTCCGGATGTGGCAGAATCATCAGGTGACGCAATCCTGTTACCTATTTCATGCGTGAGCGTGAAAGGAAAACATAAAGTGTTTTGAAATCTTGCGTTCGACATCGTTACCACCACAAAATTGATGCCATAACTGCATGAAAGTTTGTTGCGCTAACTCGTTTGTGAAAATTAGTTTTGCTTCCGATGCAAAATTCAAAACCCCTCTTTTCATAAACTGTTTGATAACGTGATGTTGTTTTGGCTTTGGAGCGCGGAACAAATTTTTCTGACTCTGTGTGGCAGTTTAATCGGGGTACGTCGCCATGGTCTGAAAATTTCACCGCAACATTTTGATGCCGCAATTCTGCTGAAAACAGTTCGACTTTCTGCTCTGAAATATGTTTTGCCCATTGTTCTCATTCAATGGTAAATAAAAACCACAACAACCGTTTTAAGACATTTTTCGTTGCTTTGGTGAAGAAAGAGGTCGCCTGGTTTCGGTAACAAATCCACAAATTCCCGCGTGTGGTAATCAGCGATTGGCATCGGCTTTCTTAATATTGTTTTTTGTGTTTCAGATCCCCGGCTAACCAGGGGCGCGCACTCACGCCGCCGCCTGAACCTCCCCAGCTACAATTTCCCACCTTCGCAGAAGTCCCTGCAAGCGCTCCCCAAAGACGCCGAAGCAGCCCAGGGTCAGTGGACTCAGGCTTTGGCCGAGAGTCTTACGCTAGAGAAGAGCGGCTTCCAAGACATGCAGGCCAAAGTCCCC